>Ga0209172_10002665_pt1 | contig 30524 bp, 33 predicted proteins | sample LarsenN4metaG_FD_184113 | JGI IMG/M metagenome (GOLD analysis project Ga0209172, IMG submission 184113) | Hot spring sediment bacterial and archeal communities from British Columbia, Canada, to study Microbial Dark Matter (Phase II) - Larsen... ... | reverse complement strand
TCCGCAGTCGATTAGGTTCCTTTCGGTAATGATGATCTGCACCCGCTGATCCCAAGCTTCCGCACTAAGGGACTGAACAAGCTGAAACTCGTAGGCCAAGCCGACATAGAGCCCTTGGGCGCCAAGCTTCTGCAGCGCGCGATCATACCATCCGCCGCCGCGTCCCAGCCGGTTCCCGCGCCGGTCAAAGAGCAAGCCCGGAATGAACGCGATCAGTCGGTCCCGGTTCGTCGGCACGAGCAGCTCGTTTCCAACCGGCTCGAGCACGCCTTGCGGCCCGGCGATCAACTCCGCGGCGGCGCGAATCCGAGCAAAACGGCACGCGCGCCCAAAGCTCAATTTCGGATAGTAGACCTGCTTACCGGATTGGATGGCGTCACTCAGGATCGCCGAGGTGTCGACTTCGTTCTGGACCGGACTGTAAAGTGCTACGAGGTTCGCTTTTTGGTATCCGTTGAGTTGAAGCGCGGACGTTTGAATCTGTTCGCTCCACAAGCGGCAGTCCGCCGTGGCCACGGCGCACCGACGCGTCAGTGCAGCTTCACGCAAACTTCGTCGACTTTCTACTGAGACGGCCCGCAGCATACAAGCTAGGGCGGGCAAGAGAGATGACGAGCGTTAGCTAAAAAGAAGAACCTGCGGCTATAGATCCGATCGCCGATTCACCAAATTCGGTCCCCTAGGCAATCGCCGCCCGCTTTGGGCGCGAACCGGAACTAAGGTCGCCGTTGCCATCGGGATCTCGATACCAATATTGCGACAAACCCTAGTCGGCCGCCGCATTCTTAGCGAATCGAAGAATAACAGAATCCAACGGATCAGATCCATTGCTATCGATTTTCTCCATTCTCTCATCTGTCCACGCCGCCGCAATTAAGGCTCCCTCTGCAAAAACACATACAGCGGTCGCCCTAAAAGGTCTTAACCCTCCTCGGTCAATTTCATAGATAATTTCTTGGACAGCTGGTCCAATCGTTGCAGAATCGCGTCGTGCGAATCCTTCAATCGGTGATACTCGTCGGCAATATTGAGCGCCGCCAACATGGCCACATTGGACTTCGCCACCGCCTTGGAGGCGCGCATGAGTTCCTGCATCTTGCCATCGACGTAGCCGGCGACCCTGAGCATATAGTCTTCTTCGGCGTCACTGCTAATGGTGATCTTTTGTCCCAGTATTTCGACGTCGAGCGCTTTCTTCATCCGTCCACCGGCTCAATCGGCCAAATCCATGCTGGCGAACTGGCCGATGATTTTATCCAGTCTTTCCTTGAATTCGACGCGTTCCCGTTCATATTGGCGCAACTGACCTTTGAGATGATGCCATTCGCTCTCTTTTTGTTGCAGCTTTTTGGCCATCGCCTCCTGATCCCTCTTCAGCCGTTCGTGTTTTTCGAGCAGTCGATTGATGGTCGCTTCCAGCTGTGCGATGTTATCGAGAGCCATAGCAGCAGTATCTCAAAAATTTCAAGTTTCAGTCTAGTTTCAACGCACTATCTTGTCAAGACGATCTCTCGCTCGTTGGGGGATCCACTCGCAATTTTTGTCTGCGCAATTCTCACCATCGTCATCGCTTTTCCGTCATCAGCCGGCGCATGTCGCGCAGCACCGATCTCACATCGGCCGGTGAGCCAATGTAGACAACGCGCAGCATTCCTTGGCGATCGACGATGGCGATCAACGGCGTGTGGTCGACCAATCCTTTGGCTTTACGCACCACGCCCACACCGAAACTCTTCCACACCGGCTCCAACGTCGCCCGATCGCCGGTGAGGAAAGACCAACCGCTCAGTTCTGCGCCGTAGCGCCGAGCGTAGGCGGCCAAAACCGGGGGCGAATCGATTTCAGGATCGGTCGTCACGGTCAGAAAATAACTGTTTTCACGCTCGCGTTGCGACAGATCGATCTGCACCTGGCGCATGGCCCCGGTGATTAACGGGCACACATCGGGACACGTCGTGTAGGCGAACCCCACGACGGCGACTTTGCCGCGGACTTTGCTGAACTCGAATCTTTGTCCGTTTTGATCGGTTAACCTGAAGGCCTCGATGCTCCTGCTGATCTCGCGGCGTTCGACGGGCTTAAGCTGGACCTCATGGCCGAAGCCAGGTCGCGTAAAAAACAAGCTGCTCACGACCGCCGAAAAGAGCGCCGCCGTCAGCATCATCGACCGTCCGTCGTCATGGGGGTTGCGCGGATGGTTCATCGTATCCCAACACCGCTTCCCAGGGGATAGTGCAATGGGCCACCACCAGTGAGTCGAATTTTTCCCACCAGCTAATCTGGCGTCCCTCGCGACTCAAAAAGCGTACCATTTGCAACATGTCGTTAATTTCGGCCGGAGTCAGCGCCGGCGCAAAGGCCGGCATGGTTCCCTTGCCGTCAGCGATGAGGCGGCGGATCTGGGCATTGCCTTTCTTCTCCACTGTTTGGCGAAAATCCGGCGGCCTGACGGGCAAAGCCGCTCCGATCGGACCATCGCCGCGCCCGCCGGGGCCATGGCAATTGAGACACCGCTGAGCATATAGGGCGTCCATTCGCTCGTTGCGGCCGCAACCAGACAGCAAAATCCCCAAAAGCAATCCGGAGGCGAAAGCAAGCCGGGGCATCGCTGAAATTGGTAACATACCAGCTCCGCGCTGCCAACGGGGGCTTGCGGCGAGACGCCTTGTCGTTGACACGAATTCAAAATTCGTATTATTCCTAGTCCGGAGTCGAATCTATGCATCATCTGTCCCGCTTCGGCGTTTCTCTAGAAGAAGATCTTTTAGCCGCTTTCGATTCGAGCATCGGGGGAATGGGCTATCAGAATCGCTCGGAGGCGATCCGCGATCTAATCCGGGATCATTTGATTCAGAAAAAAGTCGGCCAGGGAGACGCCGAGGTGATCGGCGTTGTCACTCTGGTATACGACCATCGGATTCATCACTTGAGCGATCTTCTGGCCGACACGCAACACAAAGCGTCGGTGGTTGTCAATGCCAGTCTGCATATCCATCTCGATGAGCATAATTGCCTGGAGGTCATTGTGATCCGCGGGCGGGCTGACAAAGTGCATGAAATCGCTAGCAGACTAATCGCCACAAAAGGAGTGCAGAACGGCAAATTAGTGACCACCACGCCGGAGATGAAGCACTAAAAATTTTTGGCACAAGATCACACGAATTCCAAAATCATGCCATTACAATTCGGAGCTTTCGATGACATCCCATAACCATGTTCATGCAAGCGACGCAGATCACCCCGGGCGCTCGTCCGCAGCACTGACACTGGTCAGCCTCGCCCACGGCATCAATCACGCCCAATCCGCGCTCAAACCCTTGGTTTTTCCGCTGGTACTCCGCGATCTCAACTTTGGCTATGGCGAGCTTGGCGTGATGCTCGGCGTTGCCAGCGCGGTCGGCGGGCTGCTGCAGCTCGGTGCCGGCGCTCTCGCGCGTATCCTGCCGCGCCATCACATACTCGGCATCGGCAACGCAAGCGTCGGCCTCTGTTTTGTTTTCGTCGGTATGGCGCAAAGCTATCTACAGTTTTTCTTTTGGACGGTACTGTCGCGGGTGGGCGGGGCGGCGCAGCACCCGGTCGGCAGCTCGCTCCTGTCACATCATTTCAAGCAAAAAAAACTCGGCACCGCGTTGGCCACGCATTTTACCGCCGGTAACGTCGGCACCGCGGTTATTCCTTTGTGCGCCGCCGTCCTGATCTCGTTCTGGGGTTGGCGGGGCACGGTCATTTTGTTTGCCGTTCCGGCGATCCTTGTGGGACTTGCGATGTCCGTTTGGCTCAAAGAGCCGGCTTCCCGAGCATCGGGGAGCGTCGCTGGCACTTCGTCTTTCTGGCGAGATAGCGGCCAGGTCATTGCCAATCCAAATCTGCGCTGGATCTTGGTTGCCGCCATCGTTGCCGCCGGCGGTTCCGGCCACGGCATCATCTCGAGTTTTTTGCCGCTGTACTTGAACCATAACCTCGGCATGGATGCCACTGGCGTGGGCATCGTTTTCACCTTGATGAACGTCGGCAGCATCTTTGGTCCGATGCTCGGTGGCAAGCTCGCCGACCGCTACCATCCGCAGCGAATTTTGTTGACGGCTTATCTCTTGTCCGCGGTGATCACCTTATCTCTGCCAGCCTTGGGCGCAAGCTATGTCGGCGTGGCTGTCGCCGCGTTGTTCCTCGGCGTGACGGCCTTCGGCACCCATCCGATTTTGCAAACGTTGGTTGCCCATACAACGTCGGACGGCAGCCGAGATACCGCATTCGCATGGTTCTACACCGCCACTTTCCTGGCCGGCGCTTTTTGGTCCCCCGGTGTCGGCTATCTGAGCGAGTGGTTCGGTTTGAAGGCGGCATTCGGCGCAATGGCGGTATCGTTCGTCCTGGCGAGCATTTGCATAGTTGCCGGCCGCCTGAGCGAGGTCGTCGTCCCCCATGCGCGAATGGCCGAAGCGCATAGCCATCAATGAGCTTGGCTAAATCCGATATTCGGGTACTGGTAGATCGACAAAGTCGCATGCCGCGCAAAGAGACGAGCCTTGCGTAACCATGTACTGCCGAAACGGGCGTACAGCTCGGCGTTAAGAGCGCTCCTTATCTTGTCTCTCTACTTCGCGGTGGTGAGGCCGAGCTTTGCCGGTAGGCCCTTAACGGTTGACGACGCTGCGCCAGTGCCACCGAGACACCTGGAGCTCGAAGCGGGTTTTTTTTATAGATTACCCGATGCCGGCGGGCGTGATCAGAAGTGGCCGGTCATTTCCGCCGCGTACGGCGTTATCGACAGTCTGGAATTCGGCTTGGCCATCCAACGTACGAATCAGGACGCGCCGCGCGAAGCGCCGATCAAGGGCTTTGAAGACTTGCACCTGACCACTAAATATCGATTTCTCGAGCAGCGGGAGAGCGTTCCCGCTCTCGCCTTCTCACTGGACGTCAAACTTCCTACGGCAAATCGCGCTAAAGGTTTGTCCAGCGGAAAGACCGACCAGGCGCTGCTGCTAATCGCTACGCAATCATGGACACCGTTTATGATACACGCGAATTTTGGCTACACGATCGTGGGCGACAGCGTAGAGAACCCTTTGAAAAATCTCCTGCGCGGCGGCCTCGCCGGCGAATGGAGCCTGGACTCACGCTGGTCGCTTATCGGCGAAGTAACCGGTGTATCGCGCAGCGCCAAGGGCGAACCCAATCAAGCGGACTTTCAACTCGGCCTGCGCTACGCTCTCCAATCGGGGTTTGTCTTAGATTTTGCCGGCGGACGGAGTTTGCGCTCATCGGGGACTTCTATTCAAGGGACGTTCGGAATCACCTGGACGGTCGATGTAAGCGCACTGCTTAAGCGTTAGGACCGTCCTCATCTGAATTGCCTTCTCGGAGTTCCCGTGTCGCCGGTCAGGCGAGTCAACAGCAGAGGCGATTCAATCCGCTCAATGACGTTCGACGTCACATCACGTTGAGCCCGCTTACCAGCACGATGTTGGACGAATCACCGTTCAACGCACGTGACTAGCGGTTGAGGTTGTTTTGTGTTTAAGTGTTTCTCATTTTCCGGTTTTGCCGATCCTAACCGAGGTACCGTTCTAAATGATATGCCGCCTTTTATTCATGGCACTCCTCAGCCTGCTGTGCACCGGAGCGACCCCGTCAGTTACGGTGCTTGCCCAAGACGGGCCGTTTGAGAACAAGAAAATCGTCCCGTATGTGCCTTCGCCGCAGTTTGTTATCGATGTAATGCTCGATCTTGCCCGCGTCAGGCCCGGCGATCTGGTTTACGATCTCGGCTCGGGCGACGGGCGCATCGTGATCGCGGCCGCAAAAAAAGGCGCCCAAGCCGTGGGTTTCGAGATCGACGGCGATCTGGTTGGCGAATCGCGCGCGAATATCAAAAAGGCTGGTGTCGAGGCGCTCGCGCAAATCCGCCATCAAGATATTCTTACCGTGGATTTTTCCGCCGCCACCGTCGTCACCATGTACTTGCTGCCGGACGTCAATCTGCAGCTCAAGCCGGCCCTGCTCAGTCAACTCAAGGCCGGCTCACGAATCGTTTCGCACTCGTTCAATATGGGAGATTGGCAGCCGGACAAAACTGAAAAAATCGAAGGACGAACTATTTATCTCTGGACCATTCCGGGGCGAGCGCGCTGAGGCTGAACGGCGCGCGAGCGGAAATATTGCACGTTTACATCCCGATCGTTATCGATGCTCAAAAAACTTCTTGTCTCTTCGCTGTGCTGTTTTTTGCTCGCTTTGCCGCCGCTGTTTTGGTTCAACCAGAGCGCCGCCGGTTCACACGATGAGCCGGTTGAGACGCTGGCCCGATATCTGAAACACCTCTATGCGCGCGATTTTCGCCAAGCCTATCGTTTGATATCGAGTGAAGACCAGCGTCTCAAGCTCGCCAACGAATACGTTCGCGAGCGTGGCGCGTTCACCGGGATTGCCCTCGATGCCGCGCGTAAACTCGCCTCCTTCATTGAAATTCGACCGCTCTCGAGCCGATGGGAAGGCGCGCGTTATCATATCACCGTGGCGCTGAAACTTCCCGACCCTAACGCTCTGGGAAAGCTGTTGCTGGATTGGGACGAAGACAAGCTCAATGCCTTGTCCGCAGGCGAACGAAAAAACTTGCTGGCATCCCTCGACCGCCTGGGCACAGCCCAGCAATTGCCCATGATCCAGGGCGAGGAAAGCTTCGTTTTAATCCAAGAGCGCTCCAAATGGAAAGTTTTTCTCGATTGGGCGGCGGGCACCCAGGTCCAATTTGCCACGGCCCTTCCGCCCAACGCCCAGATTGCCGCGGAGCCGCTTGCGAAACAGACGGTCGCGCGTTCTGGCGACGTGTTTACGGTCGGATTCAAAGTCACCAATCCGACTTCGCAAGAGATCGTAACGCGCATCGCGCATCGGGTCGAGCCGAAAGAGTCCGCGCAGCATCTGGAGCTGATCGAGTGCGCCCTCCTTTTGCCCGTGCGCATGCGCCCGGGCGAAGCGCAAACCTATCGCAGCACCTATCTCCTGCGCAGCGACTTGCCGGCCGAAACCAAGACCATCCATGTCACGTATGATTTCAAGATCGAAAATCCATAGATCCATTGTGGCCGCCCTGTCCGCCTCCGTTCTCCTTCCCGCCGTTGCTTCAGCGCATATTCCGATTCCACCCAGACAACCTACTGAAATCGGCCGCCGCGTGGTGAAGAAACCGGTTGCGGACTTCACGCTGATCGATCAAAACGGCAGGCCCTTTCACTTCGCAAGCACACGCAGCCGCCTCGTGCTCGCCTCGTTTGTTTTCACCGCCTGCCCGGACGTCTGCCCGCTTTTCACGGCGAAACTCGCCGCTATTCAGCGCGAGTTGGACAAGCGGAAATTCAAAGACTATTGGGTGGTAAGTATCACCACCGACCCCGAACGAGACGATCCGACAACCCTTAAACAATACGCGGAGCGCTTTGGCGCCGATTTCACGCACTGGGCTTTTCTTACGGGAACACGGGAGGATCTAATTGAGGTTTGGAAAACTTTCGGCGTAAACGTCACCAGGACAGAAAGCGGACAAGTGTTTCATACGGCTTTGACAACTCTCATCGATCGACAAGGTTACCGCAGGGTGGACTACTACGGCGACAAATGGCTCGAAAAGGAAATCCTTAAGGATATCTCTTGGTTGCGCTCCCAAAAATAATTCTTCGCCGCGCGCCTGTCTTTCTCGCTTTGCTGTTTTCTCAGTTCGTGTTCTTGGCGAGCGCCCAAGAAAATCAAGGCATGTTGGAAATTTGCCTGAAAGATCACCGGGACGCCATTGGCGACTTCGCCCATTTACAAGTCACCATTGAAGCGATCCTGCTCAGTCGCAAACCTGGCCTCAGATTTTGGCGTTCGGAATGGCATGAGCTGAAGCCCACCGCGGACAGCGCTGACTTGACGCAATATACCCACGGAAAGACTGCCCGCGTCTTCCGCGCTCCTATCACCGCCGCGGCATTCGGCGGTTTTCACGTTAAGATCAAAAAAATCGAAGGCTTGCTCAAAAAGAACCAGCGCGCCGTCCCTGTCAAAAACACTCTCGGTCCAGTGGCGCTTACTATTGAGGTTCGGCCCCGGCAGGAGACCGTGTTGATCATCGACCTCGTCGTCACTGATTTTAGCGATCACCCTCCGCGCGGTTACGAGCTCGGCCTAAACGGCTATGAACTTTACCTTCATAACAAGCGCGTCGTCAAAATTCCCCCGGGTTAATTGATCGGCTGAAATCTGCCGGAAGTCTTACATCGAAAGCTTCTGCACTCCGCATACGAGTTCGCTGCACTGATCACTCACAGCAGGCCGCCTGACCATTTTGTCAGCCGGCAGGCGATCTGGTGACCTCGCGGCATTCCAATTACGGCTCTCTCGTGCTTCCAAATTCCCATCGATGCTCGGTTAATTCCGCCTTCGAAACTGGCACGCAAACTGCTCACCTCAAGCAATAGTGGAGCTGCTTAGCGTCACAAAGAACGAAGCATAGAATTGCTGAAAGGGGGTGAAATACAATGATCAATCTGCTAAACCGCCTTTGGGTTGAGGAAGACGGGCAAGGTTTGGTCGAATACACCTTGATTGTCGTTCTAGTTGCTCTGGTCTTCTGGGTAGCGATCAAGAATACCAACATCGGCAGTCAGTTGGCAGCCGGTTGGAGCAAGGTTACCGCTTGCGTGGGCGATCCATCCGCCTGCGACAGTTCTTCCTAGAGTAATCTCTCTACGCGAGATGAACTGCTGGACAGCCCGTCTCGGGTTGTCCAGCAGTTTCGCTTTATGGACTAACGAATTCATCGTCCGGTCGCCTACCACAAAGTCTCTTCAGCAATCGGCCGCTGGAAGTAGCGCCAAAGACCCCATCTCTACACAAATGCCAAATTAACCGATAAAATCCCCTGCGGTTAATTTGTTATGATCATTCCGCGCACCTTATTCCTGGCGCTCGGTTCGTTGGTCGCGGCCGTTGCGATGGTGCTCGGTACCATGCTCTGGCTGGCGCTCCGGCAGCCTTCTCCATTTCCGGCGAACAACCTCGATGGAGGCGAGCGCTTGATGCAGTATGGCACCGTACCGGATTTTTCCCTTACGGAAAGAAGCGGCGAAAGTGTTACGTTGGCGCAGCTGCGTGGCAAGATTTGGATTGCCGATTTCATCTATACGAGCTGCACCGATACTTGTCCTTTACAGACGGCGATGATGGCCCGGCTCCAAGCGGAATTCATCCCTAGAACCAGCATCCGACTGGTGTCGGTTACCGTCGATCCGGAGCGCGATACACCTTCTGTGTTATCGGAATATGCAGCCGCTCACAATGCCGATCGCAACCGCTGGTTGTTCTTAACCGGACAGCGCGATCGGATCATCCGTCTGATTCAGGACGGCTTTCATTTGGCTGTGGCGTCTTTGCCCAATGGGGCGGAGCCAACGGGCATGATCCCGCATAGCCCCCGATTCGTCCTGATTGATCAGAACGCGCGTATCCGAGGTTACTATGATAGCCGCGAGCTCGAGGCGTTCGTCCGCCTTAAAAATGATATTGAAACCCTGCTGAAAGGATAGCGGATGGTGAGCGCGGGAAAAAATCACAATGTGAAGCAACGAGGGGCCAGGGCACAGTTACGCAACGGCCCGAACTGGCCATTATTGGTTTTGGCTGTCCTGGGCATGGCTTTGTCTGCATATCTCACGGTAATAGCCTGGCAAGGCAAGCTCGCGGCTTTCTGCAGCGAAGGTGCCGGTTGCGATATTGTCCTTAGCAGCCGTTGGTCGTTCTTATTCGGCATGCCCACCTCCTTTTGGGGTTTTCTCGCGTACGCTTTGTTGGCGGCCGTCGCCTGGAACCGCAACGCCGCGAACCAGTGGCGTTGGGCGTGGGTGATTTCGCTCTTTGGCTTGCTCTTTAGTGTCTATTTAACTGCCATCTCGATCTTTCAGATCAAGGAGACTTGTCCGTACTGCCTGACATCGCTCGCGATCATGGCAACGATTTTCGTCATGACCACGCTGCAGCGGCCTGAAGGTATGGCAAGATTTTCCTGGGGTCCATTGTTAGGCAAAACTGTGGGTGCATCGGCGGTGGCGATAGTGGGGTTGCATCTTTATTTTGCTGGTTATGTCGGCGAAGCGAACATGCCGGAAGACCCGTGGGTGAAAGCTTTGGCCGAACATCTGAACAGGACCGAGGCTAAATTTTACGGCGCTTCTTGGTGCCCGCACTGCCAGGACCAAAAGAAGTTGTTTGGCAGTTCGGTCAAGCGCATTCCATACGTCGAATGCAGCCCCGGTGGCCCGAAGGCGCCTCAGGCAAGCATTTGCAAGGAAAAAGACATCAAGAGCTATCCGACCTGGGTCATCAACGGCCAGCGAGAGACTGGTGTTTTGACGTTGGATACACTCGCTCAGCTCAGCAGGTTTAGTTACCAGGGAGCCCAACCGTGACGCGTCTTTCCCGTAGATTTAGAACTCTTCTGATTCTTGCCGGTCCAGTGATGCTCCTGCTCGGTCTTGCACCGATCTGCTCTGCCGATCCGTCCAAGTATCCCGAGTTTGCCCAGCAGTCAGTGCCTGACAATGTGACGCCGTCCTTGATCGGCGTTGATGAACTCGTAGAAGCGATCAAAGCGGGGGGAAAGCCCTTGATCATCGACGTGCGCACCGAAGCCGAATTTCAAGAAGCGCATATTTTGAGCGCACAATCCGCCCCGCTGGCGAGCTTTAAGGAGTACGTGAAAAGCATTCCGCGCGACCGCTTGGTCGTGCTCTATTGAGCCTGCCCGCATCACCTGGCCAGTTTGGCTTACGGCATTCTCCACGAGAACGGTTACCGCAATATGAAGGTATTAAACGAGGGCATCGTCGGGTGGCATCAAAAGCGCTATCCTATGGCGGGGACGGCATTCCCCCGATAACCGTCTCGATGACAAGAAATGCCGTGGTCCTGCTGAGCGGCGGCATTGATTCGGCCACCGCGGCCGCTATCGCCAAGAAGCAGGGATTTCGATTACACGCTCTCAGTTTTGACTACGGACAACGCCACATTCGCGAGCTTGATTCGGCGAGACGGGTTGGCGTTTTTCTCCGAGCGGAGTCACATCGGTTTATCAATCTTGACCTTAGAGCGTTTGGCGGCTCGGCACTCACCGACCAAATCGAAGTGCCGAAAGACCGGAACATGGCCGAAATCTCCCGGGCTATTCCAATCACGTATGTGCCGGCGCGTAATACCATTTTTCTGTCTTTCGCGTTAGCTTTGGCGGAACGGATTGAAGCGTCGGAGATAGTTTTCGGAGCCAATCAACTCGACTATAGCGGCTACCCCGATTGTCGCGAAGAATACATCAAAGCGTTCGAACAGATGGCCAATCTTGCTACCCAGGCAGGGGTCGAAGGCAAGACCCGCTTGACTATCCGGGCGCCGCTACTTCACTTGACTAAATCGGAGATAATCAAAAAAGGCCTCGAACTTGGTCTGGATTATTCTTTGACTTGGAGTTGTTACGACCCAACGGGTGAGGGCCTTGCCTGCGGACGCTGCGACAGCTGTCAGCTGCGGCTCAAAGGCTTCCGCGATGCGGGTGCAGTCGACCCGGCCCTGTACAAGAGCTAAAATACTTTTACGCATGTTGTCCGATCCGTTCACCCCGGCGTTTCTGACGCAGCTGGAGACGCTCCGCCTGCGCACCCGGAAAGAGTTTCTCGGCAGCCATCCGGGAAGCTACTCATCGCCCCGGCGCGGTACCAGTTTGGAGTTTGCCGATTATCGCCGCTACGCCCCAGGCGATGATCTGCGCTACCTCGATTGGGGTATCTACGCCCGTAGCGACCGGCTTTACGTCAAGCTGTTTCGCGAGGAGGTCGACCTGTTCGCTTATGTTTTCATTGATGCGAGCGCGTCGATGGCTTTTCCGAGCCGCGAAGCCAAATTCTTGCCCGCCAGCCATGTCGCCTTGGCCCTCTGTTATGTCGTTTTGGCCAACCACGATCACGTGAAGCTCCATCTCGTGCAAGAGCAAAGCCAAGCTTCGCCCTTTTTCAGAGGCCGGCGCCGGATGGCCGATTGCATAGAATTTGCCACAGCAGCGACTCCCAGTGGCGCTCTGAACCTTGCCGCTGCGCTCGATATTCACTTGCAAAGATTGCGACGGCCTGGCAAAGCGATCTTGATTTCAGATTTTTTAATGCCCGCCAGTGATTACCAGAAAGGTCTCAATCTCCTACGTTCCTTTAACCTCGACATAGCCGCAATTCAGGTCTTAGCGCGTCAAGAAGTTGACCCACCCTTCTCCAACGGTCCCGTGTCACTGGTCGACAGTGAGAGTCAAACGGAAGCCCATCTTCGTTGGAACAGTCAGGCCCGGCGCGCTTATCAAGCACGCTTGGCGCACCACAATCTCGAGCTTAAGAGCTTCTGCCATCAAAGTGGCATTCATTATTCGCTTTATGTCAATGACCGTGATGTGATCGATTTCATATTCGCCACCCTGCCAGCTATCGGGCTGTTCAAATAGAGCCATGGAATTGTTGAACCCTGCCGCGTTGTTGGGTCTGCTGGCGTTGCCTGCGCTGCTGCTCCCCTACCTGGTCCGCCGCAAACCCCGTCGTCAGATTTTTTCCAGTTTGCTATTATTGGTCGACGCCGCCGATCGGCCGAGCCGGCGGAGCTGGGGAGCTATACGACTGCCTTGGGTCTTTTTTTTGCAGCTTGGGCTCCTCCTGCTGCTGATCTTGGCCCTGGGCGAGCCGGTATTCCTGGTTAGACCGACCCGTGTTGCTATTATTCTGGACACCTCCGCCAGCATGCAGACCCTGGAAAACGGCAGGAGCAGGTTCGCGTTAGCGCAAGAAAAGGCTCGTTCCCTCGCTGCCGAAGTGGGCTTGAACGGCGAGGTGGACCTCTACATCACCGCGCCAAGACTGGAAAAGCTGGGCGCGGCTCCGTTGTCGTCGGTAGCTGCCGCGAAAGCTATCGATGCAATCGAGGCTTATGATGTCGGCGAGTCACCGGTCGATTACCATCTGGCGCTTCATCAACTGGCGCAGACGCACAAATACGAGCGTATTTTTCTGCTCACCGACAGACCCGCGAGAGGTGAGTCCGGGGTCGTCCGAATCGTCACCATTGGCCAGCCGAAAGCAAACTTCGCCTTGACCGGCTTTCACGTTCATCGTGCCTCTTTGAACAGTGCAAAGCTTGAGGCTTCAATCGAGGCAGCCAATTTTTCTTCAAAGGATGAAAGGCTGCGGGTAGCGATTAAAGGTAGCGGCAATCAGCTCATAGCTCGACGCGAACTTTTGGTACCCGCTGGCAAGCGATCATCAACAAGATTTGACGGCATCACGGGCCACCCTTATTATCAGGCCGAGATCGAACCGGCTGATGCGTTTTTACTCGACAACCGCCGCTTTGCTATTGCACCCCAATCGCCCAATCTACGTATCTTGGGGATCTCACCAAGGCCGAAAGAACTTACCAGCCTCACGGTGATACCGGGGTTGCAGATCGACATCATCACACCGCAGGAATATGGTCAAAGGGAACACGCTGACTATGGGCTGGAAATTTTCCATTTTTCGGCTCCCGCGGTATTGCCCGCCAGGCCCGCTTTGCTTATTCTGCCAGCGCAGAATAACCCCTTAGTCGATCTCCAGGCGCCCGTCTCGAATATCGGCATAGCAACTTGGCGCGAGCCCCATGGGCTCACCCGCTACGTGAATTTCAGCCTGTTTCGGCTCACCTACGCCCGCGCGCTGAACCCGCGGATCGTCGGCGAGCGCATCCTTGAGAGCCCCCAAGGTCTCCTCGCCTTTGCGGTAGAACGCCAAGGAACTCGGTATCTTGCACTGGGTTTCGACCCTTTTCCCTATCTCGGGCGTGAGAATTTACCGATGTCGATTTTTACACTCAATTTCCTTGACTGGTTCGCGACCCGAGGTCCCAGCGGCCAGGCGACGGGTGAGCCGATCCCGCTCGGTACGATTCGGCCCGGTGATGTGATCGTCACACCTAAAGGATTCAAGCTTCCGCTCAAGAGCGGTCACGATTATTTCTCCGGTACCCTGTTCCAGGGCATTTATCACCGCTATCGCGGCAACCTGCTCGAGATTACGGCGCGCAATCTCGAGGACAGCGGCGAATCGGACCTGCGCGCTGTCGCCTCGATAGAACTTCGCGGCGATGCGGCGCCTGCTACCGGCACATCCGTCATGTTTTCCTTCTGGCCTTACCTGCTGTTCGCAGCCCTAGCATTGCTGCTCATCGAGTGGTTTAGCAGCCCGCGCCGGCTGGCAGGCTCGGGCTTTAAAGCTGCCGTACGCTGATTTTATGAATCCATTTTTCGAAAATATCGAATTTGCTAGGCCGCTATTTCTCTGGCTTTTCTGTGCTCTCCCACTGCTCTGGCTCCGCGCCGGTGATCGACGCTGGCTCGTACTTACCCTTCGAATGTTTATCGCCGCCCTGTTGATTATCACACTTGCGGATCCTCAAGCCGTTCATGAGACCCACCAAAGTGAACAGCGAATCTTCGCCTACGACCTGTCGCAAAGCGTTTCCGCAAGCATGCGGAGATGGATGGCCCAAGCCACACAGGAGCTTGGGCCTTCCGAAAAAGATAGCGTCTTCGTTTTTGGCGCGGATGCGAAACCGGTGCGGAATCTCGGCGAAGCAGGTCTTGTCAATAATGGCGGCGCGGCAAGGATAGATAGCCAGCAGACGAATTTGGAAAATCTTCTTTCCAAGCTCTTGGAGCTTCCCGCGGCGCCACGCAGTCTTTTCTTGTTCACCGATGGTTGGCAGACCGAAGGAGATGTCGAGAGACTGATTCCAGCTGCAGCCGCCGCTGGCCTCAAGATATACCCCATATTACCAAGTGAGCGACAGCCAATTTCCAACGTGGCTGTGACCAAGTTGTTGGCGCCAGCGCAAGCTGAGAGTGGGGAAAACGTTAACCTCCGGGTCGTACTCGAGAACCAGAATGACCGCACAATTGAAGGCAGTCTAGTGCTCAAGCGCAACGGCCAAGTGTTTCGAACCGAAAGGATTAAGCTACCCCCGGGGAGTCAAACTCTGAGTTATCAAACCGCCCCCGATAATACCGCACTCAATGTTTTCCAAGTGAACTTTACCAGCAAGAATAGCGATGACGACCGTTTTCAGGCCGACAATCATGCCATGGCTTGGCTAAGCGTCCGGCTCAAAGCCAAAATTCTATTAATCAACGGCCGCAGCGGGGCCGGGAGCCACTTGGAACAGATTATCAAGCGGCAAGGATTTGACTTGACGGTGCGTACCGCAGAAACTGCTCCTGCTCCGGCCGGATTCAAAGTCATTATCTTCAATAACGCCGAGCGAGAAAAATTTCCGGCTGGCTTCTTGGCCGCCGCTGAGCGTCAGGTCGCTGAAGGGGCTGGCTTTATGATGCTCGGCGCGGAAAATAGCTTCGCCCCAGCTAGCTATCGTCACACCCCCATCGAAAAACTGTTGCCGCTAGACCCCAAAGAACCGCCCAAACCGGAAGAAAAGACCCGCGCAGTAGTTCTTGTCATCGATAAATCGGGCAGCATGCGCGAAGACAATCGAATAATCTACGCTAAAGAAGCTGCTAAGGCGGTGGCCCGGCAACTGAAGGACGCCGATTTGCTCGGCGTAGTTGGATTCGATGAAAAACCCTTTGTCGTCGTCTACTTGGAAACGATGGCACGTTTGCGCGGAAGAATCGATACGCAGATTGACCGCCTAAAGCCCGGCGGCCAAACATATTTTTTGCCCGCGATTAGAGAAGCCAGGCAGCAGCTCGACCGCGTCAACGCAGCACGCAAACATGTCATCTTACTTAGCGACGGCATGGACAGTATTGCCAGGACCAGGCAAGGCGAAGTCATCGGTCAAGTTATCGACATGAAAAATGATTCGAAAATTATCACATCGGCCGTCGCGATCAGTTCTGACGCCGACGTCGCTACCTTGAAGCGCATCAGTAAAGAGGGAGGAGGATTATTTCATCACACAACAGATCCGGCCTCTTTGCCGAAAATAGTTCTCGAACAATTACAGGAGCAGCCAAAGGAGGACCCCGTCGATAACCGAGCTCTGATCCCAATCCCTGGAACTGGTTCAGAGCTGCTGGCTGGGTTCGGTGTCAAAAGCTATCCGGCGGTTCTCGGTTATATGGAAACGGAATTAAAAAAAGGTGCAACCCTGGATTTGCTAATTCCACGCGACGACCGGCGCGCTCCATTACTCGCCTCATGGCGTTACGGACGTGGCAAAGCCATCGCATTGGCCACCGATCTGGAGGGCCGTTGGAGTCGAAACTGGATCCCGTGGAACGGACTACAAGGTTTCTGGGCACGGCTGTTCGGCTGGCTCATTCCAGCAGAACAGAACATGATCCCTGATTATGAAGCTCGTGTAAGTCTGGCCGGTGATAAAGTTGTTATGGATCTGTATATTTTTGACGACAGCGGCGCCAACAGTCAATATGCGTACTCAATCAGCGGCAAAGGAGAAAGACGTACAGGCAACCTAACTAAATTGGCACCCGGCCATTACCAAACCGCGCTACCAATCGTACAGCCGGGGGACTACCGGATCGATTTGACTGAAAACCGGAACGGACGCCCCATTAGCTTTCCACCGATCGGCTATAGCTTCCCATATCTTGCCGGCGGTGAGTTTTCCCGTCCCGACTTTAATAGCCAGTTGTTAACCCGGGTGGCCGAGGGAACTGGCGGGGAGATTAACCCTAAGTCATTGGAAAATTTGTCAAAAGGAAGTTTCTCCAAAGACCATAAATCGCTCCGAAAGGGGCTCATCCCGTTGGCTATTTGCCTTTTTTTGTTGGAACTAGCGCTGCGCAAATTTGCCTTCGCAGAACCCGATTGAAGAAATCCTGACACCCTTCGAAACGCCTGTTCCTTACTTGTTAACCCATTAATTTTGGGTTGACAGGTGTCCCCGAACGGGCTACCCTTTGAAATCTTTGTTGGTTATGCGAGCCCCACTGACAAAAACAGGGTTGCTGGCCGTACTTTGCCCTGAGGCTACACCGAATCAGCGATCTTTAAGTTTTGCCGATCGGCTCGGGATTTTGGTTGTTCTGTTGGTATCGGTCTCCCTCACCCCGGCTGACGTCTTCGCCACCAAACAGAAAATTCTTCGGAAAGAACCGGCTAAAGGTAAACCGAATACCGCTCCAGCCCAAAAGATTTCAAAGGGCCACTCCCGCAACGTCCTTTTGCGTCAGCCCACATCCCAGCCTTTAGACTTTACCGACGACCGCCGTGAACAAGCGGTTTACCGGGCGCGCTCTCGTGAAACCCTGAGCGAGGTGTTGGGCCGTTATGGCGTCAGCCAAATGGACCGCCAGCTTTGGGCGCGCACGATGAAACGTAATTTCGGCAGTGAAGTCTTACCGGCCGGGAGAGAATTGCACCTTTATTTTGCTAGGCCGGGCTTTAGTAGCCGAAGGCAAACATTCGGTCAACTCAAAGCCATTGAGCTCGACCTGGACCACGATCATAGCTTGACCCTTGAGCGGGGAATCCGCGGGATTCTTTTCCAGCGGCGTGAAAAGCCCTTTGACGTGGAGGTAAAATCGCTCAGCGGATCGGTGGTTAACTCACTGATGGATGACGGGCGAAAGAGCGGTGTAAATCCCACGCTACTGTCCCAGCTTGCCGATATCTTCAATTGGGATCTCGACTTGGAAAGGGATATTCGTCCCGGGGATACTTATAAGGTCCTTTACCAGGAACGTAGCCGCAAGGGTCAGGAGAACAAGAAGTCTTTGCGAATTCTGGCGGCGGAATTGCTCAATGCCGGCCAAAAACATACCGCAATTTACTTTGAAAAACAGAAAGGCCATGGCAACTATTATAATGTCGATGGACGTAGTCTGGCTCGTTCCTTTCTACGTTTTCCTCTTGAGTTTACCAGTATCACTTCACTGTTCACTGAATCTCGTTTTCATCCAATACTAAGAACCAATGTGCCGCACACGGGGGTCGACTTTGCCGCACAGCGCGGCACACCGGTACGCGCCGTGGGCGATGGTGTAATCACCGAGGCCGGCTGGAACGGCAGCTATGGTAAAGCCATCGACATTAAACATGACGGCACCTATTTAAGCCGCTACGCCCACCTCGACAGCTTTGCCGAAGGCATTCGAACCGGAGTCGCCGTGACTCGAGGCCAGGTCATTGGGTTTGTCGGCTCCACCGGCCGCGCCACCGGTCCTCATCTTCACTTCGAGTTTTATAAGGATCAGCAATACGTTAATCCATTGAGCGTCGATGTTCCCGCTGACGAGCAGATTGAACCCGCGTTGCTCCGCCTTTTTGAAGACCAAAAACGTACTTTCCTCGTAGAGTTGGCTGCCATACCCCAGTTATAGTCCGCTTTTTCGAAGCGCTGTCGCGGCTTTGGCCTGGCGCGCTGCTGTGCTATACCTCGCGCAAGAGGGGGGCTATACTTTGCCGACTGGGAAGTTCCTGTGATTGAACAAGCCGTTCTCCTGAGCACTGGCGACGAACTCACTAGTGGTAGAGTGGTCGACAGCAATTCGGCGTACATAGCCGGTCGCTTGTATACGCTGGGTGTCAGAGTCGCTGCGGTGCTCAAGGTCGGTGACGATAAAGACAAACTGCTTTGGGCGCTCGGCCAAGCTCGAGAGATGGGTAACATTGTCATAGGCACCGGTGGGCTTGGACCGACTGCCGATGATTTGACTACGGCAATTGTCGCTCGCTTCTTGGGAGTTGAATTGGTCGAGGACAAACACGTCCTTGCCGATCTAAAAGGGCGCGGCGAGCGCCATGGCATTCCTTGGACGTCCAACGCCGGCAAACAGACGGTTTTTCCCGCAGGCGCGACGATCATTCCTAACCCGGTCGGTAGCGCACTCGGGTTCAACGTTGAAATGGGAGAAGGAAAACGACTTTTCTGGCTTTCCGGGGTGCCGCACGAAATGGCGATCATGTTGAATCAAACCGTGCTGCCATGGATCGTCAATCGCGTTGTTTCTGAAGAGATTCACGAAGCGGTCTTTAAAATCCATGGGCTAACGGAAGCGCAGCTGGACGAGCTAGTTAAGCCGCTCGAGCTTGATCGCTCGACAAAGTTATCCTTTCGTGCCCATTTCCCCGACCTGACTTTGCGCCTGACCACTATCGGCGGAGCGCTGGAAAGGGAACATTTTGTCTCCCTGCGTGAGCAGATAAGTGCCCTACTACGTGATTTCACCTATGCCCAGAGTGATGTCACCTTGGAAGAGGTAGTCGGAGCATTGTTAAACCAGAAGCGCCTGACACTGGCGCTTGCCGAGTCCTGTACCGGCGGCTTGATCGCTCACCGGATCACTCGGGTGCCCGGCAGTTCCGCTTACTTTGTCGGCGGCTCGGTCAGTTATTCGAATCAGGAAAAGATTCGCGCTCTCGGCGTTAGCCCGATAACTCTCGAAAGATACGGTGCGGTGAGCCGCGAAACCGCCCTCGAGATGTCACGCGGAATCCTGGAGCGCGCCGGCGCAGATATCGCGCTCAGCATTACCGGGATCGCCGGGCCGAGTGGCGGCAGCCCCGAAAAACCTGTCGGTACGGTTTGGGCCAGCATCGCAAGCTCTCAGCGCCATGACGCCAAACTCCTGAGGTTGCTGGTCAGCGAGCGGGAACGAATTATTCAGGGGACATCGCAAGCCGCCCTGAACTGGTTGCGCCAGTCGCTTCTGGAACTGTAACCTCGTGATCCGCGCATTTATCGCCATTGATATCGCTCCACAGATTATTGTCCGAATCAGCGATCTAGTCCATCGACTTACTCCACGACTTCTGGGTATTCGGTGGCTCCATACCGGCGATCTTCATCTAACCTTGAGGTTTCTGGGAGCGACCGAGGAGAGCAAAATCGATCCGATCGCTGCAGCGCTTGCGGACTCACTCCGCCCCTTTCAGCGCTTCACCATAAATGCTAAAGGATTAGGGGTATTTCCCAACCTCAGGCAACCACGCATATTATGGGTCGGTCTGGTTGGGAGCCAATTGCCTGTTTTGCGGGGAAAAGTGGAATCGGCTCTGACGCCACTCGGTTTTGTGCCTGAACAAAGACCTTTCACGCCTCATCTTACGATTGGCCGTTGGCGCCAGAACCATCGCTCGGAGCACACGCTCAAGCAAGAACTTGAGCGCTGGCACAATCACGAGTTTGGCTCCGCCACCGTGGAGGAAGTAATTCTATTTGAAAGCGATCTTAAGCCCGCCGGCGCGATCCACCGCCGGCTGAAAACAATCCCGCTAGGATCTGACCCGCTGCCGTGAAGGAGGCAACTATGGACCTAAACCGTGAAAAGGCGATCGACCTCGCCGTCAGCCAGATTGAAAAACAGTTCGGCAAAGGCGCGATTATGAAGCTCGGCGAGGGCGGCATCGTCAGAGATGTCCAGACCATTTCAACCGGTTCTCTAGGTCTCGACATTGCCCTGGGGATCGGCGGAGTGCCGCGCGGTCGAGTCATTGAAATCTATGGTCCCGAATCTTCCGGCAAAACCACCCTGGCGCTGCAAATTGTCGCCGAGGCGCAAAAACTTGGTGGGATGGGCGCCTACGTCGATGCTGAACATGCGCTTGATTTGGGTTATGCGCAAAAACTCGGCGTCAAAACCGACGATCTTTTGGTTTCGCAGCCGGACCACGGCGAACAAGCTCTTGAGATCGCCGAGACTCTGGTGCGCAGCGGCGCCATCGATGTGGTCGTCATCGACTCCGTAGCAGCCCTAGTCCCCAAAGCGGAAATCGAAGGTGAAATGGGCGATTCACACATGGGTTTGCAAGCGCGTCTGATGTCGCAAGCCCTGCGCAAATTGACCGGAACCATTTCGCGTTCCAACACCGTAGTGATCTTCATCAACCAAATTCGTATGAAGATCGGCGTCATGTTCGGCAATCCTGAAACCACTACGGGAGGCAATGCGTTGAAGTTTTATGCCTCGGTGCGCATGGATATTCGCCGAATCGGTGCTCTTAAGGACGGCGAGAATATTATCGGTGGCCGCACCCGTGTTAAAGTGGTGAAGAACAAGATGGCGCCGCCGTTCAAAGAGGCCGAATTCGATATTCTGTACGGCAGCGGGATTTCGCGCGAGGGCGAAATTGTCGATCTTGGCAGCGACATCGGCGTGGTTGAAAAGAGCGGCGCGTGGTATTCCTTTAGCGGCGATCGTATCGGCCAAGGGCGGGAAGCAGCCAAGCAATTCCTCAAAGACCATCCGGAAATCGCGCGAACTATCATCGCCAAGGTACGGGATAAAATGGGCCTGAAGGCCGCGCCTGTCGAGGCTCCGCCGGAAACGGCTGCGGCAGAAAAAAAGACCAGAGGTCGCTGAATCGAAGTGGTGGTCACATGTGAGCCAGAGACGCGCCCGTGGTAAGTCTATTGATTCGGTCGACCAGGCCTTCGCGCGTGCTTTGCATTTTCTCGGCGCGCGCGCTCGCAGCGAAGCGGAGGTAAAAAGTGACTTGCTAGACCGCGGGGCCTCCAGGACCGTTATTGATACGGTCCTGGAGAAGCTGCGCCAATCGAATTATCTCAACGACCGAGAGTTCGCCCGCAATCGGGCTTTGGCAAGGGTCGAGAATCGCGGTCATGGACCTGCTAGAATTAGACAGGAACTCAGGGTCAAGGGTGTCGATAACAAGATCATTGAGTCGATCATTGATGAGATTTTTGCCGCGAAAGGGGAAAAGGAGACAGCGCAAACGGTCCTACAGCGAAGATTTAAGAACCAGGATCTCGCCGATATACGCGTATTGCGGCGGGCGGCGGGATATCTCCTCCGGCAGGGATACAGCAGCGAAGTAGTCGCTGCGCTGTTGGGCGGTTCAGGCCCGGAAATTTGCTGAGCTTATGATCACCTCAAGCGAAATTCGCAGATCTTTCTTGGATTACTTTGTCAAACAGGGCCACGCGGTAGTGAAGAGTTCGTCGCTGGTGCCGGACAAAGACCCCACTCTACTTTTTACCAACGCCGGCATGGTGCAGTTCAAAAATGTCTTTCTGGGGCAGGAGCGCCTGCCATACGTACGCGCCGCCAGCTCGCAGAAGTGCCTCCGCATCAGCGGCAAGCACAACGATCTCGAGGAAGTCGGTCGCGATACTTATCATCACACCTTTTTTGAAATGCTCGGTAACTGGTCTTTTGGAGATTACTACAAGGCCCAAGCGATCGAATGGGCTTGGCAGTTATTGACCAAAGAGTGGGAATTGCCCAAGGACAAGCTCTACGCCACGGTCTATTTAAATGACGATGAAGCCGAGGAATTGTGGTTCAAGATCAGCGGTCTGCCGCGCGAGCGAGTGACCCGTTTTGGGGCTAAAGAAAACTTTTGGGAAATGGGCGAGACCGGTCCCTGCGGTCCATGCAGCGAAATCCACCTCGACCGGGGGCCGTCCGCCTGCGATAAGGCTTCGGTCGCTGGTCATGAATGCCGGGTCAATGGCGATTGCGCCCGCTACATCGAGCTCTGGAATTTGGTCTTCATTCAATTTAACCGCGGCGAGAACCGTAATCTCACCGAACTTCCGGAAAAGCACGTCGATACCGGCATGGGCTTAGAACGGATCAGCGCCGTGCTGCAAAACGTTTTATCAAATTACGATATAGATACGATGCGCAGGTTGACCGAGACCACAGAAAAACTCTCCGGCAGAAAATACCGCGTCGATTCCGCGGCGGATATGTCATTTAGGGTGATCGACGATCACGCCCGAGCGGTTAGTTTCTTAATCGCGGACGGAGTCACGCCCAGCAACGAAGGACGCGGTTACGTACTGCGCCGGCTCCTCCGCCGCGCCGCTCGCCATGGCCGGTTGATCGGTTTGAAAGAACCGTTCCTGCACGAGGTCGTCAAAACGGTCACGACTGTCATGGGCGACGCTTATCCGGAGCTGAAAACTGAAGAACAGCGCATTCGCGAGGTCATCCGCAGCGAAGAAGAACGCTTTAGCGAGACGTTGGATAGAGGTCTGGTTTTGTTGGAAGAAGCGACCGTCAAGCTCAAGGCGGAAAAAAAGCGAACTCTCCCGGGAGATGTCGCGTTTCGCCTCTACGATACGTATGGCTTTCCGCTCGACATGACTGAAGATATCTTGCGCGATAAGGAAATGACGCTCGATCGCGAGGGATTCGACCAGTTAATGATAGAGCAGCGCGCTCGGGGGCGGGAGAGTAGAGGATCTCATGTTATTACACCACCCCCAATTTCCTCAAACTTTTTAACGGAACCAACAACCGTTGTTACTTCGAGTTGTTTTATTGGTTACGATCGACTCGAAGGTGAGTCCTCGATCACTGCAATAGTGACCGGCGGGGGCGGCAAAATCGAAGCAGTGCAAGGCGAAGAAATCGAACTTTTTACGGCTGAGACACCATTTTACGCCGAGTCGGGCGGTCAAGTGGGCGATCGGGGGACCATTACTACAGCACGTGGCGACGTCATTGAGGTGGTGGATACGCAGCATCCGACGCCGCAGCTCACTTCTCACCGCGGCAAAGTGATAAGAGGCAGAGTTCAAGTCGGCGACAAGGTTCAATTGAGAGTGGACAGCCAATATCGACGTAGAACCATGCTCAATCACTCTGCAACCCATATTTTGCATTCCGTTTTGCGCAGAGAATTGGGGCGACATGTACGCCAGGCCGGCTCCCTAGTGACGCCGGACCGGCTGCGCTTCGACTTTAACCACACTGGCGCGATCACCGACGAAAAATTGGCTTCCATTGAAGCGGCAGTCAATGATCACGTGCGTGAGGATGCCGCCGTCTCGATCGAAGAACTGAGTTACGATGACGCCATACGCCGCGGCGCATTGGCCTTCTTCGGCGATAAGTACGGCGAGCGCGTCCGTGTCGTCAGAATCGGTGACTTTTCCGCCGAGCTCTGCGGCGGGACCCATGTACGCGCGTCCGGCGAGATCGGCTTGTTCAAGCTCCACTTCGAGGGCGGCGTGGCCGCCGGTGTGCGCCGTGTTGAAGCCTATACGGGAGAAGGCGCGCTGGATTTGATCCACAACTATGAGCGACGTCTCAAAGAGATCGGTGCGCTTGTCCGCGGCAATGCCGATGATGCGGTCGATAAAGTGAAAAGGTTGATCGAGCGACAGAAAGATCTGGAAAGAGAAATTGACAAGCTACGCGGCCAGTACGAGAAAGATCGTATTCCGACGTTGCTCGCAAAGAAACAGTCCTTCAACGGCGCAAGCTTTTTGATCACTCAGGTCGAAGGCGCCGACGGTAAACAGCTCCGCGATATCGCCGATCAGGTGAAAGAAAAGCTCGGCTCCAGCGTCGTTGTTCTCGCCAGTGCCGGCGAGGAAAACGTCAATTTGGTAGCGTCGGTCAGTAAGGATCTGACTAAAAAATTCCACGCCGGCAACATCATCAAAGAGTTGGCGACGATGGTCGGCGGCGGCGGCGGCGGCCGGCCGGACTTCGCTCAGGCTCGCGGCAAGGATCCGGCAAAGCTCGGCGCCGCGCTGAAACGAGCCGAAGAGCTGATCCGTCAAGCAAGTTGATTAAATTCAGCGTGATCACAATCGAAACCAGAACAATCACCGAATCTACCGCCGGCCTGTGCGACATCATTAACCTGAGCCTCAAAGTCAAAGAACAAATTCAACAGGCGAAATTCCGAACCGGTACGGCAACACTTTTCGTCTCCGGATCCACGGCAGCGCTGACCACTATCGAGCATGAACCGGGCCTGATTCGAGACTTAAAAGAGCTGGTCGAAAAACTGATTCCCTCGACCCGCCGCTATCACCACGATGATCGATGGGGAGATGATAACGGGTTCGCTCATCTGCGTGCGGCGTTCTTCGGCCCTTCATTGGTGATACCTATTCTCAACGGCACGCTCGCTCTCGGGACCTGGCAGCAGCTAGTTCTGATCGATTTCGATAACCGGCCGCGCACACGAGAGATCATCGTCCAACTCATAGGAGAGAAAGAGTGAAAGATGAAAAGAGCCCCATCGGTAGTGCCGTGACCGAAATTGGCGTCAATCAACTCGAGTTTCATGATCCGCGGCTCTTCCGGGATCTGCTAGGCCAGCATGATCAGCATGTGAAAATACTGCAGGGCACATTACAGGTCAAAATCCGCGTGCGTGGCCTGACTTTGGAGATCGAAGGAGACCCACTGCAAGTCGAACTTACCAGCCAAATTCTGCGACAACTTTATGGGTTATTGGAAAAAGGCTACCCTGTGTACGCCAGTGACGTCGACTATGCGGTGCGGATTTTGAGCAGCGATAATCGCGCTAGTTTGCAAGATATTTTCCTTGATACGATCTACATCTCGGCGCATAAGCGCACCATCACGCCCAAAAGCATCGCTCAAAAAGCCTACATCGAGGCGATCCGCCGTTATGACATCGTCTTCGGAATTGGCCCCGCGGGAACCGGCAAGACCTATCTCGCCATGGCGATGGCGGTTGCCGAATTGATGAAAAATAACTATGTCAGAATCATTCTGACTCGCCCTGCGGTGGAAGCCGGCGAGAAACTGGGCTTTTTGCCGGGCGATTTGGCAGAAAAAGTAAACCCCTACTTACGCCCTTTGTATGACGCTTTGCACGACATGGTCGACTTTGATCGCGCCCGCAAGCTGGTTGAACGCGGGACCATCGAAGTCGCGCCTTTGGCTTTCATGCGCGGCAGAACTCTGAACGACTCCTTTGTCATTCTCGACGAGGCCCAAAACACAACACCGGAACAGATGAAGATGTTTCTCACCCGTTTAGGTTACGGTTCGAAGGCTGTTATTACGGGCGATGCAACGCAAATCGATCTGCCCGCGGGAAAACCTTCAGGCCTGAAGGAAGCTTCACGGATTTTGAGAGGCGTACACGGCATCCGTTTTGTCAGTTTTACAGAAAAGGACGTTGCGCGGCATCATCTCGTGCAGGAGATCATCAAAGCCTACGAACGTGACGAGAATCACGCCGGGGCGGTAGAAACGCCGATAAAGACTTGAACCATCATCCTACTGAACCGCTTCCAACACCACCTTGGACTGCACCGTCCTGCCGTCGCGAATCGACGTCACGTTCACCGCATCCCCTACCTTGTATTTCTCTAACGCCAGAAACAGATCGTTGGGCGAATCGATTTTCCTGCCGTCAACGGCAGTAATCACATCGCCGAGAATTACCCGCCCTTGAGCATCGCGCCGGGTAGGCTGTAGTCCGGCACGTGCCGCGGCGCTTCCCCGCATGACATCGATCACTAGAACGCCCGAAACTCCCAGCCGAATCGCGATCTGCTCGTCGGCAACCTGGACGCCCAAGCCGGGACGGACAATTTTACCGCTGCGAATGAGCTCCGGCACAATGCGATTAACCGTATCGACGGGAATCGCAAAACCGATTCCCGCCGAAACTCCGGACGGACTGTAAATCGCCGTATTGACGCCAATCAAGCGGCCGGCGCTGTCGAGCAGCGGACCGCCCGAATTTCCCGGATTGATAGCTGCGTCGGACTGGATCACGCCCTGGATCGGGCGCCGAGTCACTGATTCGATCTCGCGGTTGAGGGCGCTAATAATCCCGGTGGTCAGCGTTTGATCGAGGCCGAAAGGGTTACCAATAGCAAAAACACTTTGTCCGACCATCAGCTCTTTCGACGTGCCGATGGGGATCGGTTGTAGTTTATTCGCTGGAGCGTCGATCTTCAGCACGGCCAAATCTTTGTCCGGCGCCACACCCACAACGCGCGCCCGCCAATTCGACTGGTCCGCTAGAGTGACTTGGGCCGCATTAGCATTTTGGATCACGTGAAAATTGGTGATGATGTTACCCGTAGTATCCCAAACGAAGCCGGAGCCGGTGCCCTGAGGGATTTGGTAGAGATTCAACGTGAACATGTCCCGCTCGACACCCAAAGCGGTAATGTTCACAACTGCGGGTGATGCCTGCTTGAATAGTGCAATGGTAAGCTTTTCCTCGGATCGCAGCTCTCCGCGCGCCGCCACGGGGCGCGGCAACGCCTTGGGATCGTTCAATGATGCCCCATTCAGCCACGCGCCTTTGCTGATGAACAATCCGGCCGCCGTCAGCATCAGCGCCGGCCATAAATAACTTATTCGTGAGCGCATTGTTGACCCCGCGGGAGTATAAGAACCCAGGAGCGCGACTAGTAAAATTAGGGATGCGCCGGGTGAAAGTCAAGGCAATTGACAGCCCTGATATGCGTAATTACTTCTTCCCCATCTTAGCCAATCTTAGGAGGGATAGATATGGAACTCGTACAATGGGAACCATTCGAGGGGATGAGCCGGCTGCATAATCGCATTAACGATCTTTTTGATGAAAGGTTTGGCCGTGCCCGCGCTGTGCCGGGGGCCACTGCGGGAGCCTGGTTGCCGCCAGTGGATATTTTGGAGAGCAAAGATGCTTATCTGATCCGCGCCGAGCTGCCTGGCATGAAAAAAGAAGATTTTAACCTAGAAGTCAACGACGGTACGTTGACCCTGAGCGGGGAGCGCAAAGCTGAAACCGCGAACAATGGCATCGAATACCATCGCAGTGAGCGGATCCATGGCAAGTTTTCACGTTCTTTTTACCTACCTCAAACAGTCCAGCGAGACGGCATAAACGCCACCTATCATGATGGAATTTTGGAGATCCACGTGCCAAAAATTGAGGAGGCCAAACCGCGCCAAATCTCGATCAGCGTAAATTAGCGGCTCACATAGAGCACACCTAAGAGGGACAGGCTTCGGCCTTCCCTCTTTTTTTGTTTAAAGACATCATTGCACGATGATATTTTCGCAATCCCGAGGCGCCAAGCGCCTGTGGCGCCTGGAAACTTGACAACCTGAAGACGCATCTTAATTTTTGGACAGACAAAAGGAACTACACAAGGAGGTAAAATATGGACCTGGTAAGATGGGAACCGTTTGATGGGCTGACGCGGTTTCAGTCCCGAATCAATGAGTTATTCGACGAGGCCTTTAGCGGATCTCGTATGTCTCCTGCTACAACGCCCGGATGGTGGTATCCCCCCGTTGATATTCTGGAAAGCAGGGACGCTTATCTGATTCGCGCCGAGCTTCCGGGAATGAAAAAGGAGGATGTCAGCCTGCAAGTTCAGGATAGTACCCTAACACTTAGCGGTGAGAGACGGTTTGATGAACCGGCCACGGGAGTCGAATATCATCGGATCGAGCGGGCCGCCGGCAAATTTAGCCGGAGTTTCTATCTGCCGCAAACCGTAAAGCAGGATGGTATTAGTGCCACTTTCAAAAATGGCATCCTTGAAGTCCACGTGCCGAAAGCCGAAGAGGCCAAACCAAAACAGATCGCTATCACGATGAATTAAGGCGATCGGCCGCCCAGGGGGAACCCTAAGGTTTCCTCTTGGGCGCTCTCCGACGATTACGCTCAAATTCCCCGACATTAAAATCTCGGCCACGGTTGATCGGCTTCGTGATTGACTGAGCCGTTGATCGTTCTCAGGGCATTGACAGCATAAAAACGGAAATTTACATTTTACTCAGCTCGCAGGGCGGCAATGAGCCGAATGATAGTCGAAAGGAGGTGATGGAAGAATGAAAGCCTTCTATGGATTCGGTATCTATCTGCTCCTCGGCAGTTGGCTAGTGATTTCGCCGTACGTTTTGGGCTTTGCCGACCACTTATACGCCTATTGGAATGCGATCACGACGGGTGCGGCGTCATTCGCCGTCGCCATGATTGGTATGTACTGCAGCAGAGAAGCATCGCGCGAGCGTGGATTTTCACCCAAATCCGCGAAAGCAACCTAAAGAGGTCGATGGCGCGAAACCGTTTACGGCCATGCCGCCCAAAGCGGGCGTTGATCGCTAGCAACCGCTGTTGCTCTGTGATCCTTTCCTTTGAAGCCAATCCAGCAAAGTCGAAATATTTCCACGCGCCAGAGCAATGCAACTATCGGCGCCGCCATAATAAAGATTGATCGTATCACCGTCATTCCCTATCGTATAGCCGCAGGGAAATACCACGTTCGCTACGTCGCCAAACCGTTCATAGGGTTGTTCCGGACAAAAAATCCATTCCTCGCCCCGACGCAAGCAAAACTCTGGCGTCTCCAGATCAAATAGAGCCACGCCCAAACGGTAAAACGCACCCGTCGCGGTCTGGCGAACGCCATGATAGAGAATCAACCACCCCTGTGGAGTTTCAATCGGCGGAGGAGAAAGACCGATTTTGTCGGCATCCCACCAAGCGCCATGTCGCGCTTCGAGCATCAGCTTGTGACTGCCCCAGTGACGCACGTCCGGGGAATAGGAAATCCATATGTGGGCGGTGTTAGAAACTGTCGGTCGGTGGATCAGCGCCCAATACTTGCCTATCCGTCAGCTGCGTCCTTGTCATGGGGCGGCATCACCACTCCAATGCGCTCGAATCGGCAAAAGTCTTCTGTTAGCGCAAGTGACACACCAGCCCCCCCCCCCGGTGAGAAAGACGTATACGCGATCACATATTGACGCAGCTCTGGTACATGGGTGATGCGCGGATCTTCAATGCCCCAAACCTCTTCAGGATAGCGGGCAGGATCGGGAAGCAGGGTAGGTACTTCATCGATAACCCAATCTCCAACGCCTGTTCTAGAACGGGCGGCGCAGAGATGCGAGTGCCCACGCCGATCCTCCACGCGACACAGTAAAAGCGTGGTCCCGTCCGACAACATCGTTGCTCCCGCATTGAACACGCTGTGGATCGGATAGGGCCAATCGGCAGCCGTCAGGATTGGGTTATCTGTATGCCGATAAAACAGTTCCGTGTGACGGTTCAATTTTATAGATTTTGCCATAGGCCACTGGATTGAGAATGTTGTTGGCCAAATGCATCTCGAGAAGCGAGAGTTGAGAAATGCGAGGGTTGATTCCGCGCCTTGATTTTCATTTGCACGATTGGCGTGAAGGCCATCGCGACACCCTCCGGTGGCCGGGTCGTAAAGCGGAACCGCCAGATCATTGCGCCCTAAGAACCATTCAAAAGCGCGCCGCGCTTCTCTTTGCCAACGGATGTCCAGAGTCAGACGAACGGCTTCAAGACACGCCGAAACGGTCGCGGCTGCTTCAATCGGCTGCTGATCGAAACGCCGCGGGGCAACAGATTTACAGAGATCGGTGGTAAAAGTCGCAATTCCACACTGACGCGGGAGATAGTTGCCGACGAACGCGATTCGATTTAACCCTGATTCTGGGTGTGAACGATGAGGGGTTCGCATCACGAAGACTCTTGCTCTAACCAAGCAAGCGCTTCAAAATTTAATCCCAGTTTGTAGCTCGTCAAGATAGGATTCACGCCTCGCTGCGCAGCCATCGTCTCGCATTCGTAAGTCATATCTCATCATCGGGTAGGAGGGACAGACCGTGAGGTCCGTCCCGTCCTCCCACACCACCGGACGTACGGTTCCGTATCCGGCGGTTCAAGCCGTCTTTAAGACACGGCGCCTCTGATTTAACAGTGAAACAAGCC
>Ga0209172_10002663_pt1 | contig 30540 bp, 28 predicted proteins | sample LarsenN4metaG_FD_184113 | JGI IMG/M metagenome (GOLD analysis project Ga0209172, IMG submission 184113) | Hot spring sediment bacterial and archeal communities from British Columbia, Canada, to study Microbial Dark Matter (Phase II) - Larsen... ... | reverse complement strand
GCGCGACCTCGCGGCCAGCGATGCGGTGGACGCGATCGCCCTCCCGCCGCTGGACGCGGCCGACGTGGCGCAGCTCTTGAGCACCATCGCCCGGATGCCGGACGAACCGACCGGCGCGCGGTTGGCCGAGCGCGTGGTCCGGCACACCGCCGGCGTGCCGCTCTACGTGCTGGAGCTGTTGAAGGCGTTGTATGACGGAGGCCGGCTCGCGGTGAAGGAGGGGGCCTGGGTGATCCCCAACGGGCTCATCGACGAGAGTGCGCCGCTTTCCTTTGCCCGCTCCGGGCCCACCCTGTTGCGCCAGCGCCTGGAGGCGCTGGATCAGGGAGCGCGCACCGTGTTGGCCGCCCTGGCGGTGTGGGGCAGAGGGGCCACGGTGCAGGAGATCGCGCAGATCGCCGAGCTGGCGGAAGACGCCGTGCGTGGAGGGCTGGACCTGCTGGCCCGCCGCCGGCTCCTGGGGCAGCCGTCGGAGCGAGCCTATGCGGTCTTGCACGAGCAGATCGGCGAGGTGGCGCGGGCCGCGGTGTCGCCGGTGCTGATTGCGACCCTGGGCCGGAACGCCGCGACCCTGGCCGAGTCCCGCGCTCACGCCGGGCCGCTGGTGGAGTGGTTCGTGGCGGCCCGCCACTGGGCGGCGGCCGGGGATGCCGCCCGGGCCGCGCTCAACGCGGCGCGCGGGGCGGCGGCGATCGAAGTGCGCTCCGGGGAGCCGGCCGCGCGCGACGAGCTGCGCAGTTGGCTGGGCGCCCTGTCGGAGGAGCTGCGGCCGGACATCGAGCCCAGGCTTCGGGACGTGCTCGAGGGCCGGATCTCGGCCAGAAGCTGGCTTGAGGGATCGGCGGGCTGAGGCAGATCCGCCCGCACCCCCTTGACGGCCGCGCGGCGCTAGGCAGATTGTTGGAAAGTCGGATTATCCGCCTTCGGGGAGGGTCCACGGCCCACGAGACCACCAAGATCGGCCGCCGGGGTGCGGTCGTCATCCCGGCCCGGCTGCGCCGGAAACTCGGCCTCACCGAAGGCTCGCTGGTCATCGCGGAAGAGCGCGAGGATGGGATCCTGCTGCGCCCCGCCGTGGCCCTGCCGATCGAAACCTACACGCCCGAGCGGCGCGCTGAGTTCCTCCTCTCCAACGCGGTCGACCGGGCGGACTACACCCGCGCCGTCCGGGAGGTGCGGAGGCTCGGCCTCGACCCGGCCGACGTCCCCCACAAGAAGCCCAAGCCCTGACGCGTGGATGTCGTCTTCCTAGACGCTAACGTCCTCTTCTCGGCAGCGTACCGTCCAAGGGCCGGGCTCCTGCGCCTGTGGGAGGTCCAGCACGGGGAGTTGGTCACCTCCGCATACGCGGTCGAGGAGGCGCGCCGGAACCTGACAGCAGCGGCGCAGCAGCGGCGCCTGGATGGACTACTCGTAGCCGTGAGGATCGTGCCGGAGGCCCGGGACCGCCGCCTACCGCCGGGCACGCGCCTCCCGGCCAAAGACCAGCCCATCCTGCTGGCAGCAGCAGCAGCGGGGGCGAGCCACCTGGTAACCGGCGACGTCACGCATTTCAGTCCCTATTTGCGGCGCCGCCTCGAGGGAGTGTTGGTTCTGACGCCCGCGCAGTACCTCGGAGGGAGCCGCTAGCGGCACCGCCGGACGCTCCGCCGGCCTCGCGCGGGTTACCCTTTTCCCCTCCCCAATCCCCCTTCCCCGGCTTTTCGCTTCAGTCCCTCCCACCACGCCATCCGCTCCGCCACCGCCTTTTCGTACCCTCGATCCGTGGGCTCGTACCACCTGGCGCCGCGCAACACTTCCGGCAGATACTCCTGCCCCACTGCCAGCGCCTCCGGCTCGGCGTGGTCGTAGCGATAGCCCTTGCCGTAGCCCAGACCTTTCATGAGCGGCGTGGGCGCGTTCCGGATGTGCAACGGCACCGGCTCGGCCGGATGGTCCTCCGCCGCCTGCACCGCCTGGGACCAGGCTTGGTACACCTTGTTCGACTTGGGGGCCGTCGCGAGGTAGATCACCGCCTCGGCCAGCGCCAGCTCGCCCTCGGGCGAGCCCAGGAAGTGATAGGTGTCCTTGGCCGCCAGGGCCACGGAGAGGGCTCTGGGATCGGCCAGCCCGACGTCTTCCGCCGCCATCCGCACGATCCGCCGCGCCAGGTAGAGCGGGTCCTCGCCGCCCACCACCATGCGCGCCAGCCAGTAGAGCGCGCCCTCGACGTCCGAGCCGCGGACCGCTTTGTGCAGGGCCGAGATCAGGTTGTAGTGCTCTTCCCCGGCTTTGTCGTAGCGGGGAACTCGGCGCGCCAGCACAGCCTCGAGATCCTCGAGGGTGAGCGGTGAGCGGTGAGCGGCGGGGACCGGACCCGGCTCCGAGAGTCGGGGCGCTCGGGCCTCGGCGTACTCGAACAGCGCCTCCAGCGTGTTCAGCGCGCGCCGGGCGTCGCCATCCGCATGGTCCACGAGTCGTTCCAGGGCCTCGGGGCTCAGCAGCGCCCCCCGGCTCACTGCTCCCCGCTCAGCGGTCTCGCGCTCGATAGCCCGAGCCACCAGGGCCCGGATGTGGTCGGACTTCAGAGGTTCCAGCACGTAGACCTGCAGGCGCGACAGCAGGGGTGAGGTCAGCTCGAAGCTCGGATTCTCCGTCGTCGCTCCGATCAGCGTGATGGTCCCCTGCTCCACCCAAGGAAGGAACGCGTCCTGTTGCGCCTTGTTGAACCGGTGGATCTCGTCGCAAAAGAGGATGGTGCCCCGCCCCTCGAACTTGAGCCGCTCCTTTGCTTCCTCGATGATCTCCCGCACCCGCGGCACCCCCTCGGTGACCGCGCTGAAAGGCTCGAAGTGCTTGTTGGTGTACTTGGCGATGAGAAACGCCAGCGTGGTCTTGCCGGAGCCCGGCGGACCCCAGAAGACCATGCTCGCCACCTCGCCCCGCTCGATCGCCTGGCGCAACGGCTTCCCCGCACCCAGGAGGTGCTCCTGCCCCAGGAATTCCTCCAGGCTGGTGGGCCGCATGCGGTCCGCCAAGGGGCGGTGGGCATCCCGGCCGTCAAAGAGCGACGGCGTCGTCATGGGTAAGCGGTGAGCGGTGGGCGGGGGAACCGCGAAAATCCGTACCAGCATGCGGCGGAATGATGGCGAGCGCTGCACTCTCCATGCGTATTATGTGCCCATGCACAGCTACAAGTCGTTGGTGGCCTGGCAACGGGCCAGCAACCTCTGCCTGGCCACGCTAGAAGCCGTAGACCAATCGTGGCGCGCGAACGCTGCCGCGGTTTTCGACCAGCTTCGTCGCGCGGCCGTCTCGGTTGACGTTAACATCGTGGAGGGATACGCGCTAAACACGGTCCCGCTCTTCCGACACCATCTGCGGATCGCCCTCGCCTCGGCAGCCGAGGCGGAACGCCTCCTGGAGATCTGCGCAGCGCGGGGCTACCTGGACTCGGCCGCCACACAGCGTCTGAAGCCCCTGGCAGACGCGACCCTCAGCGCCTTGTTCGGCCTGCTTCGAAGTCCGCGTCTGCGACAGGAACCACGCCGGCGGCCCCCCCCGCTCACCGCTCACCGCTCACGCGAAGGCAGTTAACAGCGCTCTCGCGCCGAAAAACCCCGCCGCGCCCAGGAAGAAGGCAGTGGGCAGTCTCCATCCCGGCTTGCCCTGAAACTCCGGCACCAGGTTCGACGCCCCCACATAGATCGTCACCCCGGCAGACAGGGCCAGCCCGTGCGTCGCCAGCGGGGCCACCGTGCTGGTGAGCAGCACGCCCAGGATCGTAGCCGCGCCCAGAATCCCGGCGCTGCCGATCGCCTGACCGGCCGAGCGCCCCGCCGCCACCTGCAAGCTGCAAACCGTGACCCCCTCCGGCAGCTTGTGCAGCAACACCGCCAGGAACAGCAGCACGCCGAGTTGGCCGCTCACGGCGAACCCGCTGGCGATGGCCACGCCGTCGAAAAACGTGTGCAGCAAGAGACCCAAGAGCGCGCTCACACCGGCCACCTTGGTCACGGCGTGGGTTTCCTCGCCGAAGTGGAAATGCTCGGTGGCCGTGTGCTGGGTGAGATGCACCAGAAGATAGCCCAGCAGCACCAGGCCGGCGGCGCCCGTGCCGCCGCGCGCGAGCGCTTCCGGCATCACTTCCACGATCGCCACCGACAGCATGAATCCGGCGCCGAACGCCACCAGTCCTTCGATCAGCCTGAGGCCCAGCTTGATGCCCCGGACCGCGCAGAGTCCCCCGGCCACGTTGCCCAGGGCGGCGGCGAGAGCGTACAAGAAGGCGCTGGTCACTTGGGCTTGCCCCTTCTCCGGGTGGCGTTAGGGGTGAAGCGTGAACCGTGAAACGGGAAACGTGAGGCGCAAAGTGTGGCTGCCAGTTCCAGCAACTTCTCCCGGGTGTTGAGCGAGGGATCGTCCAGGACTCGATCCAGGAGCATCCGAAGCGTCTGGCCCACGGCCGGACCCTTGGGCACGCCGGCGGCCAGGAGATCGTCCCCGGTAATCGCCAGGTCACCGAGCGAGAGCGGCGCCTTGGACCGCGCCACCCGGCCGGCCGTCTCCACCAGCGCGTCGCCCCACCCCTCGGCCTCGGCGATGTTGAGGAGATCATCAGCGGCCGGCCCCACCTTTGCCAACCACCGACGCACGGCGACCTCACTGACCGGTTCCGGCCATGAGGCGCGGTGCTCCGCGATCCGTCGCCCCCGCTCGATCTCGGCGTTGGAGCAGCGGAGCCGCGTGAGCGCCGTCACCGGATCGGCGGAGAGATAGGCGGTGATGAGCACCGGGTCGGGTGGCAACTCGTCTATTGCCTTGGTCGTATCCACACCCCTTCCCCGTTCCCCCTGCTCCAGCTCCGGCAGCCAGATCTCGAGCGCCCCCACGTCGCGCCACAGCTCCACCAGCCGCGACGGCCGGCGCGCCGTTTGCAGCCCCTTGAACCACTCCTCCCGAACCCGCTCGGCGGAGAGCTGCTTCAGACCCTGGACCTGGGCCCGGGCCGCGTCCCAGGTGTCGCGGTCAATCTGGAACCCGAAGCGGGCCGCGAACCGGAGCGCCCGGAGAATCCGGAGGTAGTCCTCGCGGAAGCGCTGTGCCGGGTCGCCCACGGCCCGGATCACCTCGCGCTCCAGATCCTCGGCGCCGCCAAAGCGGTCCCGCCATTGGTGCCGCAGCGGGTGGTAGGCGATGGCGTTGATGGTGAAGTCGCGGCGGGCGAGATCGTCGTCCAGGCTCACGCCGAACGCCACCACCGCGTGGCGCCCGTCGGTCTCCACGTCGCGCCGGAAGGTGGTGACTTCGTGCGGCTTGGCCTTACGGTCCAGGACCGCTACGGTCCCGTGCTCGACGCCGATAGGGACCGTACGCCGGAACAGGCGTCGTACATCCTCGGGCCGGGCCGCGGTGGTGAGATCGAAGTCCTGGTTCTCGAGGCCCAGCAGGTTGTCCCGCACCGCACCACCCACGCACCAGGTCTCGAAGCCGGCGTCCTCGAGCTTCTTGGCGATGCGGAGCACTTCGTCCGGAATGTTCAGACGATCGGGGCGTCCCATAGGCGCCGCCAAACCTAGCCGCCGGCGCGGGCGTCACGCGAGTGTGGACACCGGCCGGGGGCGGCAGGAGTCCGGGGGCGGCAGGGGTCCGGCGGTGACAAGAGTCCGGGGGCCACAGGAGTCCGGAGGCGCGTGAGTGCGGGGCGGTCAGGCTCAGCGGTTGCCCTTGAGCTGTGCCACCCGGTCGACCACAAACCGACTGAACGGCAACGCGCAGGTGAACGCCGGCGAGACGGCGTTCAGCACGTGCACCGAGCGTTCGTCCCCCTCGATCCGGAAATCCATCTCCAGCGTTCGTTCCCGAAGGTTCACCAGTTGGGCCCGGATCCCGGGCTCGCCCCAGCGCCGGTAGTGCTCCGGCCTGACACCCGCTACCAGCTCCGAGGCCAGCGAGACCAGATGGCGGCGCGAGTACTTCTTGAGCTCGCGCAGCGCCAGGCCGCGGAAGCCAAAGTCGTTGCGGAGAAAGAGCCCGGCCTCGCGTCGCACAAGCTCCACACATTCCGACGCCCGAAACCGCGCCAGGCCCCGGTACTGCTCGCGCCAAAAGGCCGGCATGGCGGAGGGGCCGATCTTGGCGTGCCCGTCCACCCCGATGGTGAAGTGAACCCCCAGGAACGGGTTCGCCAGGTCCGGCACGGGATAGACGTGGGTGTGGAGCCGCTCCGCGCGCTCGTCGCCGTGGAGATAGACGCCCTTGAACGGCAGAACCGAAAAGTCCCGCGAGAACCCGAAGTCGCGGGCCACCCGGTCCGCGTACAGGCCAGCGGTGTTGATGACGTAGCCGGGGCGCAACGCTCCCGCCGAGGTCAGCACCGCACCGTTGGCGCGCCGGACATAGGCCACGCCGGTCTGCACCTCGACCCCTGCGCGCTGGAGATCCCGCACCAGGCTCACCATCACGGCGCCGGGATCCACCGACGATGTGGTGGGCGAGAACAGCGCCCGCTCGTGGGTCCTCACCCGGGGCTCGATCCGGCGGGCGTCCTCCGCCGAGATGGATTCCAGGGTGACGCCGTTGGCGCGGGCGCGGCGCAGCAGCTCATCCAGCCCCGCGTGCTCGGCGGCGGTCCGTGCCACCACCAGCTTGCCGCAGGGATTGATCGGCAGGCCGCGCTCCCGGCAGTAGGCGGTGAGCTCGCGGTTGCCGTCCCGGGTGAAGCGCGCCTTGAGGCTGTCGGCAGTGTAGTAGAACCCCGCGTGCAGCACCCCGCTGTTGCGGCCGCTGGCATGGCGACCGCAGGCGGGCTCCTTCTCGATCAGCAGGACCCGGGCGTCCGGAAAGCGGCGGCGCACCTCGAGCGCGATCGCGACGCCGATGATGCCGCCGCCGATCACAAGAACGTCGGGGCTGCTCCGCGATAGTGACATGCAACGGTGAGAACAAGCGTAAGCGGTGAGCGGTAAGCGGGCCACCCCTCCCCGTCCCCGATTCTTTGCCTATTGCGCGTAGCCGAGCGTAGATTGGGCTCGGCACTGCAACGCGACCGGCCCACGAGCATGACGGTAACCCAGGCTTCGGAGTTTCCCGCCCCACCGCCGGACCGGCTGGCCGAGGTCGTCCGGCACCATGGCATTCGACTGCTCCTGGTGCACGGCTCGCACGTAAAGGGCGGCGTGCACGCCCAAAGCGACCTCGACCTCGGCGTTCAACTGGAGGATCCGGACGCCACCAGCCTGTTCCAACTGGTCGCCGACCTTCAGGCGCTGTTTCCAGGGCACCAGGTGGATCTGGTCACCCTGAACCGCGCAGACCCCCTGTTGGCCTGGCAGGTGTACCGGGACGCGCGGCTGCTGGCCGGGGAGCCCGCCGAGTTCGCCGGCCTCCGCCGGTACGCCTGGCGCCGCTACGTCGAATACCGCCCCTTCCTCGAGCGAGAGGCGCGGGCCGTGGCGGACCGGCTGGCGCAGTTGCGTGATGCCGGTTGATCCGGAGCTCGTCACCCGCAAAATCGCGCTGATCCTGGGCGACCTCCGGGATCTGGAACCGCTGGCGAAGCTGCCGGCGGACCAGTTTCTTGCCGACGGGTTTCGCCAGCTCGCAGCCGAGCGTCTGCTCGAGCGGATGATCGGCCGGATGATCGACATCAACTACCACATCATCACGGGGCGCGACGGCGTGCCGCCCAAAGACTTTCACGAATCGTTCCTGAGGCTGGGGGCGTTAGGCGTATTGTCTGCTGAACTCGCCCGCGCGATGGCCCCCGCGGCGGGCTTGCGCAACCGCCTGGCCCACGAATACAACGAGATCGATCACGCCAAGGTGCAACAGGCCGCCGCCCAGGCGCTAACGCTGGTGCCGCAGTATCTGGAGGCGATCCGGAGGTCCCTGCCAGCCTAGGTCGCGGTTGCGCATTGCTCCTGGCATGGGAACGGTGAGAACCAGCGTAAGGGGTGAGAGACCAAGTGCCACCATCCGGTAGTACGAGAGAGGTGAGGGCGCCACCCCTTACCCCTGACCCCTCACCTGTTTCTCTCCCCGCCGTTCAGCCACACAAGACGCTCCCGCCGTTGACGTTGAGAATCTCCCCGGTGATGTGCCGCGCCAATGAGGAGCACAGAAAGACGATCGGCCCGGCCACATCCTCCGCGCTCGCCACCCGTCCCAGGGGTATGGTTCGTTCGATTTCCCTCCTCCCGCTGCCCCCCGCCCGTTCGTAGGGAATCCTGGACATCTCGGTATCGACCCACCCGGGCGCCACCGAGTTCACCGTGATGTCCCGTTTCGCCACTTCCACGGCCACCGATTTGACGAACGAGATCAGCGCCCCCTTGGTGGCGGCGTAGTCGGCGTGGAACGCCTCGCCCCGCTGCCCGGCCGTGCTGGTCACGATCACCACGCGGCCGCCGCGGGGCATCACCCGGAGCGCCGCCCGCGTGCCCCAGAACACCGAGTCCAGGTTGGTGGCCATGGTGGCGCGCCACTGCGGGTCCGTCATCTCCGCCACCGGCGTATCCTCCGGCGGCCAGATCCCGGCGTTGGCCACGAAGATGTCGAGCTTGCGGTAGGCTTCGGCCGTCTCGCGGACCACGCGCTCACAGTCCTCCCGGCGTGAGAGATCGGCCTGGAGCACGGTCCCTTGCCGGCCGAAGCGCTCGATCCGCCTGCCCACCTGTTCGGCCTCGTCCCGGCGGGCCCGATAGGTCAGGGCCACATCGGCGCCGGCCTCCGCCAGCATCACCGCGGTGGCGGCGCCGATGCCGCGCGAGCCGCCGGTGACCAGGGCCACCCGGCCCGACAGGTCAATCAGCGGCACGTCGTAGCCTTCGGGAAGCTCTGCGCCAGTCCCATAGCGCGCCCCAGTGGAGCGCGCGCCTTGGCCCGTTCTTCGTCTGCGGCGCGCGCGGAACTGCAGCGCGCTATGGGACTGGTGCAGAGCTTCCTTGGGCAGCCGTGACGGTAAAAAGAAGTGCGCATGGTCGGTCGAGAAGCGTAAGGGGTGAGCGGTGAGGGGGCCACCCCTCACCGACGTGGATCAGGTGGCACTTGGCCCCTCACCCCTTGCCCCTGCCGCAGTTGGGCGGTCGGTCAGTCTTTCAAGAACCGCCTCACCCGATCGGTCCACCGCTCCGCGATCGGGAGCGCCGGCACGGGCGCCAGGTCCCAGTCCCGGGTGATGGCCATCGGGTTCCAGTGGATCAGCAGCCGGAGCGCCTCCTCGGCCCCCCTACCACCCCCGCTGCGCCGGCGCACCAGGCCCGCCGCGCTCAGCAGCGAGCGACCGTCCCCGTGATTGTCGGCGGCAATGACGTCCGCCAGTCCGGCCCCCACCAGCTGGCGGGCACGGTGCCCCCGGGTGGTGGGCCGGCCCAGCGAGCGCGCATCCACCTGCATCCGCGCGCCGGCGTCACGCCACTCCCGCACCGCGTGGGGCGAGCACGCATCATAGCGCTCGGGATGCGCCAGGACCGGCACCGGCCCCACCCGGGCGATGTCGTGCAGCACGCGGGTGACGAATTCGCCCACCACGCTCACCGGGAACTCCACCAGGTAATAACGCGAGCCCGCCAGCGCGAGCCGCCGGTCGCCCACGGCCATCGCGTTCAGCGGCTGATCCAGCATGATCTCGAAGCCGGGATACAGCGAGACCTCCGGCGGGCCATGCGCCTTGAGCCGCTCCAGAGCCACGTCCCGCTGAGCGATGGCAGGCTCCGCGCTGACGTTGATCTCACTGGCCTTGAGGTGGGGGGTGAGCACCAGCCCCGTGATCCCGTCCCGCGCCATCTGCTGGAGCACGGCCAGGGATTGCCCCAGCGAACGGGAGCCGTCGTCCATGCCCGGGAGCAGGTGCGAATGGATGTCGATCACCGGCCGGAGCCCCTGGTGGCAGGGCGACGGTAGGCGTAAGTGTCCGAGGGGACGTCAGTACTCACCGGACGCCCGCCAGCCCGTTGGGATCGCGCTCCGCCATCGCCTCACACGCCAGGGTCATCAGCGCGTCCGCCGCCAGCAGCGTGAGCGCCGTGTCCCGGGCCGCCGATCCGGACCTGGCCTCCGCCAGGAGCCGGTCGCCCGCCGCCTTCAGTTGATCATGCAGCGTGCCAGGCGCCACCGACACCAGAGACCGGTCTGTCCGACCACGTTGCCCCTCGTGCGGTGCGCGGCGCACGTCAGTGGAATCTCGAACCGCGCTGACGATCCGCTCCCGCAGCGACGCCGGCACTCCGTCCAAGCGCTCCTCCACCCACCGCAGCAGGTCGCTCAGGGGGTCCCCTGAGCCAGCGCCGCCTGGACGATGTCGCGCGCCCTGGCCTTGGTCTCCTCGAGCTTGCCCGGATCGCCGATCCCTCCGGAGGCGAAGTGCGGTCGGCCACCGCCGCGACCGCCCGAGACACGGGAAATCTGCCGGGCCAGATCATCCGCCCTGACTCCCCGCGACAGCAGATCGTCCGTGACACTTACGTAGACCGTCTGCCGCTCGCCGCCGGTAAACGCGATCCACACGCTGTTCCTCTTTTCCGCGCGAAACTTGTCAGCCATGAGTCCAATCTGCTCGCGCTCCGTTACCGGCGGCGTCCCGACGTACAAATCCCCGCCGACCAGCGGGTGTTTGGCGAACCCTTCCCCGCTCCCCGGCTCGCCGACCCTGAGCAACTGCTCGATCTGCTTCTCGAGCCGCTTCTTCTCTTCCAGCAACCCCTCGATCCGCCGCGCCAGATGCTCGGGGTTGGTGCGCAGCGTCTCGGCCGCTTCGGTGAGCCGGCGATCCAGCTCCAGCACGGCGTGATAGGCGCCCGGGCCGGTGACCGCCTCGATGCGCCGGACCCCGGCCGCCACCCCGGACTCCCCATGGAAGTGAAACAGGCCGATCTGCCCGGTGCTCCGCACGTGGGTGCCGCCGCACAACTCCTTGGAGACGCCGGGCACCTCCACCACCCGCACCCGATCGCCGTACTTCTCGCCGAACAGTGCCATGGCGCCCGTGGCGATTGCCTCCTGGTAGGTCAGCTCGTAGGTCCGGACCTCGAGGTTGGCCCAGATGGCCTCGTTGACCAGCTCCTCGATCCGCGCCAGCCCGTCGTCGGCCACCGGCTGGTGGTGCGAGAAATCGAAGCGCAACCGATCGGGAGCCACCACCGAGCCCGCCTGCCGTACGTGGGTGCCCAGCACCCGGCGCAGCGCCGCGTGCACCAGGTGGGTGGCGGTATGGTTCCGCTCGATGTTGTGCCGGCGCTGCTCCGCCACGATCGCTTCCACCGGCGTGGGCTCGAACGGCCCGTCGTACGGCCCCACCACCACCTGCTTGCCGTCCTGCTTGAGGACCTCCTCCACCGACAGCTCCCACCCCTCGCCCCTCACCTCCCCGGTATCGCTCACCTGCCCGCCCGACTCGGCGTAGAACGGGTTGTCCCGGAGAACCAACTCCAGGCGGTCCTCGCTCTGGCGGAAGGCGATGATCTCGGTCTCGGCGCGCGTGGTCTCGTAGCCCACGAAGCGCTGCCGGGCGCGAGGCTTGACGCGGACCAGGCCGCCCTTGGCCCCGCCACTCCCCCGCACCGCCCTCATGGCGGACGGGGCGGGAGCGCCTCTTCGCGCGCGTCGGGAGCGGTCCTGCTGGCCGGCAAGTGCTTGCTCAAACCCCGCGGTATCCACCGTCCAGCCGCGCTCGGCGGCGATGACCTGCGTCAGATCCACGGGAAAGCCGTAGGTGTCATACAGCTTGAACGCGTCCTCGCCGGAGACGGTCCCACGCGAGCCGGTCATGATCTGCCCCAGCCGCTCCAGCCCGCCTTCGATGGTCTCGAGGAAGCGCTCCTCTTCCGCGCGGGTGACGGACGCGATGTGCTGGGCCTTCTCCTTGAGCTCCGGGTAGATCCCTCCCATGGTCTCGATCACTACTTCGGCCAGGTCTACCAGTGTAGGATCTCTGCGACCCAGCAAGAACGCGTGCCGCACGGCGCGCCGCAGGATGCGGCGCAAGACGTAGCCCCGCCCGTCGTTCGAGGGATAGACGCCGTCGGCCAGCAGGAAGGCTACGGCGCGGGCATGGTCCGCCAGCACCCGGAACCCCGCGCCCGGGAGCCCGCGATGGTACGCCCGCCCGACGGCCTGCGCGGCCCGGCGGATGATGGGCGCGAACAGATCGGTGTCGTAGTCGGACTCGACGCCCTGCATGACGGCGGCGATCCGTTCCAGGCCGGCCCCGGTGTCCACCGACGGCGCGGGGAGCGGGGTGCGGGAGCCGTCCGGCGCCTGATCGAACTGCATGAAGACCAGGTTCCAGATTTCGAGCAGCAACCCTGCTTCGTTGAGCTCGAGAAACTCCTCCAGGGTGAGCGGTGAGCGATAAGCGGCGGGGACGCCGGCCAGCCGTCTCTCACCGGCGGGGACGCCGGCCACCTCGGACCCGGGCCGAGGCTCCCCCGCGTGCCGCCCACCGCTCACCCCGCGGAGATCCACATAGATCTCCGAGCACGGCCCGCACGGCCCGGTATCTCCCATCTGCCAGAAATTGTCCTGGTCCCCCAGCCCGTAGATCCGCTCGTCGGCGAGCCCGGTGACCTCGCGCCACAGCCGCCGCGCCTCCTGGTCCTGGTGGTGCACGCTGACGTAGATGCGGTCAGGGTGGATGTTGAGGTAGCGCTCGCCGGTCACCCATTCCCACCCGAAGGCGATGGCGTCGCGCTTGAAGTAGTCCCCGAACGAGAAGTTGCCCAGCATCTCGAAAAAGGTGTGATGCCGGGCCGTGTGGCCCACCTGCTCCAGGTCGTTGTGCTTGCCGCCCGCCCGCACGCACTTCTGCACCGTGACGGCCCGCCGGTAGGACCGGTGCTCCAGGCCCTGAAACACCCGCTTGAACTGCACCATCCCGGCGTTGGTGAACAGCAGGGTGGGATCGTCCGCCGGTACCAGGGACGCGGAGCGGACCGGCTCGTGCCCCCGAGCGCGGAAAAAGTCGACGAAGGACTGGCGGATGTCGGCCGAGCGCATGACGGAAACTACAAGGGAGGTGGGAACGGGGAAAAGGGAACGCCGGGCTCTGAGGTCCCCCGACGTCCTACGCGGCCCCGCCCCCGGGACCCGGATCGGCGCCGCGACCCGCCGCCCGAAGCAGCTCGGAGACCAGCTCCTGAACCGCGCGCCCGCGGAAACCGCGCCGGGCGAGGTACGCCAGCAGCCGTCGGCGCCGCTGCCGGGGCGGGACGTCCTGGAGCTGGGCCAGGCGCTTTTCCGCCAGCGCGCGGGCCTGGGCCAACGGGTCTACGCCATTGGCGTCCAGGACCTCGGCGATGGCCCGCTCCGCCACCCGCCGGTCCACGCCCTTGGCCAGCAGGTCGTGCAACAGGCGAGCCGCTCCGTGGCCCCGCGAGGCCCGCACCCGGGCGAAATGCCGGGCGTAGGCCGCGTCGTCCAGTACCCGCGCGGTCTCCAGTCGCCCAACCGCCGTGGCCGCCGCGCCGGGGTCGTGCCCGCGCTCCCGCAGCCGCGCCAGCATCTCGTAGACCGAGCGCGGCCGCATGGCGAGGAGTCGGGTGGCCACCTGATAGGCGGATTCGACGTCCGCCGCCCGCTTGAGCCGCTGGGCCAGCTCGCCCCGCACCTCCACGCCTTCCGCCAGCTCCAGCTGGTGCACCACTTCCAGCGGCAGGCTGGCATACCGCGCGCGATCGGCCTCGACGACCAGGTAGCCGGGCTGCCTGGGATCGGGAGTGAGGGCGGTGATCAGCATGCGAGACCTAAGGCGCCGGACGCAAGATGTTAGGAAAGGCCCTCTATCCGCCTATCCGCTCTATCCGCTCTATCCGCTCTATCCGCCCTATCCGCCTATCCGCTCTATCCGCCTCAATCACTCCGTCGAGTCGTCGGGGGCAGGCGCCGCCGGCGCGTGCATCCCCAGCTGCTCCTTCACCCGCGCCTCCACCTCCGCGCAGACCGCCGGGTTGTCCTTGAGGTACAGCTTGGCGTTCTCCCGCCCCTGCCCGATGCGCTCCCGGCCGTAGGAGTACCACGCCCCGCTCTTCTCGATGATCCCCATTTCCGAGGCGAGATCCACCAGCAATCCCGTGTGGCTGATCCCCTCGTCGAACAGGATGTCGAACTCCGCCTGCTTGAACGGCGGTGCCACCTTGTTCTTCACCACCTTGACCCGCACCCGGCTCCCGATGATGGCGTCCCGATCCTTGACCGGCCCGATGCGCCGCACGTCCAGCCGCACCGAGGCGTAGAACTTGAGCGCCCGCCCCCCGGTGGTGGTCTCCGGGTTGCCGAACATCACGCCGATCTTTTCCCGCAGCTGGTTGATGAAGATCACCGACGTGTGGGAACGGCTGATGCTGCCGGCCAGCTTGCGGAGAGCCTGCGACATGAGCCGGGCCTGAAGCCCCATGTGCGCCTCTCCCATGTCGCCTTCGATCTCCGCCTTGGGCACCAGCGCGGCCACCGAATCGATCACGATCACGTCCACCGCGCCCGAGCGCACCAGGATCTCGGCGATCTCCAGCCCTTCCTCGCCGGTGTCCGGCTGGGACACCAGCAGGTTCTCGATGTCCACGCCCAGCTTCTTGGCGTACTCGACGTCCAGCGCGTGCTCCGCGTCGATGTACGCGGCCACCCCGCCGCGGCGTTGCGCGCTGGCCGCGACGTGGAGCGCCAGCGTGGTCTTGCCGCTCGACTCCGGGCCGTAGATCTCGCTGATCCGGCCGCGCGGAATCCCCCCCACGCCGATGGCGGCATCCAGGTTGATCGCGCCCGTGGGGATGGCCTCCACCCGGACCCAGGACTCCTGGCCCATCCGCATGATCGAGCCCTTGCCCAGGTTCTTCTCGATCTGCGCGATGGCCAGGTTCAACGCCTTCTTCTTCTCTTCCGGAATAGCCGGGGCTTCCGGCGGGGACGTCTTTTCAGCGGCGGGCATGAGCAGCCTCGTACTCGAAGTCCGACCTGGTGCTCACAGTGAGCCGTGAGCGGTGAGCGCTGAGCTCCGGTTGTGCGATGAGCGCGAGCCAGGCGCTGGAAGACGGCTGGCGCCCCCCCAGCTCACCGCTTCACCGCTCACCGTCTGCTCCCGAATATATCCCGAACGCGCGATCATCGCCATTCCGGACGGAACGCGTCCTCGACATGCTCGATCTTGGTCCGACAGGGTGTTGCCGTAACTCCAATGACGTCAAAGCGGTACACGTCGCCCAGGCGTCCAAACCGGTCCACCCATGCCCTGGCCGCTCGGTGCAACTCACGCTGCTTGACCCATCCCACGGCCTCCAAGGGGCTCCCAAAGGCCTCTCCGCGACGCGTCTTGACCTCGACGAAGGCCACGAGGGGCCCTCGCCGCGCCACCAGATCGATTTCCACCCGCCCCATCCGAAACCGGTGCGCCACAATCCGCCACCCTCGGGCCTTGAGGAACCGGATGGCGGCTCGCTCGCCCGCCAGGCCGCGGCGATGGCGGGGGTCCTTCCAGGTCTTGGGATCGGTCTTGATGGGCACGGGGCAAGATAGCGGCGGTCGCTTGGCTTCCCAGCATCGAACGATTGCGCTGATGTGGCGAATTATTGCCGCGCAGGGTGCGCGGTGAGCGGTGAGCGGGGAGGGAAGGCTTGGCGGTGTCTGCGCCGGCTATCCGAAACACGGCTCGGCGGCCCCCCCGCTCACCACTCACCGCTCACCCGCAGTACTCGTCGAGCTGGCTCATCCCAATGAGCACCTCGCGCGGCCGGGACCCGTCGGGCGGCCCCAAGATACCCGCTTCGTGCAGCTGGTCGATGATGCGCGCCGCGCGGCCGTAGCCGATGCGAAGCTTCCGTTGCAGCAGCGAGGTGGAGCCGAGTTGGTGCTGGATGCAGGTCTCCGCGGCTTCGCGGAACAGCGCGTCCCGCTCGCCCGGCGCCGTGGCGCCCTCGCCTGCTTCCGCCGCGGCCTCCGCCGCTTCCATCTCGCGCACCACGGCCAGTATGTCCTCTTCTTCCTCGCGGAGCAGCCCCTGCGCCTGGAACGCCGCGTCGCGCGCCGCCTGACGCGCTTTGTACCACTCGGTAATGGCCTCCGTTTCTTCCGTGCCGATGAACGCCCCCTGTACTCGAATCGGCTCGCTGCGTCCGGGCGGCAGGAACAGCATGTCGCCGTTGCCCAGCAGCGCCTCGGCGCCGTTCTGGTCCAGCACCGTGCGGCTGTCCACCTTGGCCGCCACCCGGAACGCCACCCGGCTCGGGAAGTTGGCCTTGATCAGCCCGGTGATCACGTTCACGCTGGGGCGCTGTGTGGCCAGAACCAGGTGGATGCCGGTGGCGCGCGCTTTCTGTGCCAGGATGGCGAGCGGCTTCTCGACCTCGGCCTGGACCGTCATCATGAGGTCAGCCAGTTCGTCCACGATGATGACGACGTACGGAAGAGGCTCCGTCTTGTGGGTGAGCGGTAAGCGGTGAGCGGGGGGGCTGCGGCCGGCCCCGCTGCGCCGGTTGTAGTCGTGAATGTTCTTGGCCCCGGCCTCGTGAAACAATTCATACCGCCGTTCCATCTCATGAATCGCCCACTTGAACACCTGCGCCGATTCGCGGTTGTTGGTCACCACGGCGTGCCGCAGGTGGGGCAGCGCGTTGTAGGCGGAGAGCTCGACCATCTTGGGGTCGATCATCAGCATCCGGAGCTCCCGCGGCGTGTAGCGATACACCAGGCTGGTGATGATGGTGTTGATGCACACCGATTTTCCCGAGCCCGTGGCCCCGGCGATCAGAAGGTGCGGCATCTTGGCCAGGTCGGCGATGATGGGGTTGCCCTCGAGATCGCGCCCCATTGCGATGGGCAGCGTCCCGCGGGTGCGGTCCCACTCCGGGCTTTCGATCAGCTCGCGGAGGGTGACGATCCGGGCCGTGGGGTTCGGCACCTCGACGCCGACCGCCGCCTTGCCGGGGATGGGCGCCACGATGCGGATGGATTGGGCGCGCATGGCGAGCGCCAGATCGTCCGCCAGCGCGGCGATGCGGCCGACCTTCACGCCCGGCGCCGGCGCCACCTCGAACTGGGTCACCACGGGGCCCGTGGTGCGTCCCACGATCTTCCCCTCGACGCGGAAGGTGGCCAGCGTGTCGATGAGCACTTGCCCCAGCCGATCCAGCTCCTCCTCGCCGGCGTCGGCCTGGGCGGGCGGCGCGGCAAGCAGCTCGACCGGCGGCAGTTCGTCCGCTTCCTCCCCGGGCTTCGCTTCCTCCGTGCGGACGGGGCGGTCACGGCGCTCGGCGCGCCCGGGGCGCTCGCGCCGCGCTTGCTCCACGGCCTCCGGTGCGAGGCGCGTGATCACGCCCTCCCCTGCCGCTGCTGCCGCCTCTGCGGCTCCTGCGCCGCCCGCGGCCCCCGCGGCCCCTCCGGCCAGCCTCCGGAACGGATGCCAATCCAGCGTGACGATGGTAAGGCCCGACAGCGCCAGCAACGCCACGATCACGGCTCCTGCGGTCCCTATGACTGAGGTAACGCCGACGGCCGCCGACGCGGGAACCATGCCGACCAACCGCTGCGCCACGCTCCAGTGGGTGTAGTCGGCGGGGACGTCGCTCGCGACGCGAACGCCAATGACGATGGCCAGGGCAAACGGCAGGAGCAGGATCAGGCCCACGAACAGCACCGCGACCCGCCACAGCTCGGCGCCGCCGAGGCGCCCGAAGCCTGCGAGGCCCAGGGCGACGCCCAGGATCGGGAGGAGCGCCGCGCCGGCGCCAAGGGAGCGCCACAGGGATCGGCCCAGGGCGCCTCCGGCGGGCCCGGTGAGGTCGAGCGGCAGGAGCGTGAGCCCCACGAAGACACCTACCAACAGGGCCACGATGGCGATCAGCTCCTGCCGGTGGCGTGGGCTCAGCGGCATGCTACCCCCTTCGACCGCTCACGGCGTAATCCGCCGATCGGTGTAGACCGGCACCACATCGAACAGGTCCGCCTGCGCGGCGAAGGCCACATCCTCGGCGAAGTTCAGCTCCCGCAGATAGCGGGCGTGGGCGCTGGCGGACACCGCCTTCTTCCAGTCGGCGCCGAACTTCCGCACCAACTGGCGCGCGGCGATCACCGCGTCGTTGACCTCGAGGCTGCGGCGCAGCTTCCCCGGCACGATGGCCTCCACGAAGCGGCCGGCGGCGTAGGCGTCCTCCAGGGAAAACCCCTTCTCCCGCCCCGCACATAATATGGTCAATTGCCCGGTCTCCTCGAAGGCTCGCCGGGCCGCGGCGACGGCGGCCCGAAAATTGACGGCCGCCCCCATCAGCACGGGGCGGCCGTCCTCGGCGGCCAGCACCGCCTGGATGCCGTTGGTGGTCGTCATCACCAGCGTCTTCCCGGCCACCGCGTCGGCGGTCATCTCCAGGGGCGAGTTCCCCAGGGCGAAGCCCGGGATCCGCTCCGAGCGCCGCTCACCGGCCAGGAGCACGCTCCCCCGCTCCAGGTTTTGCGCCAGCTTGAGGGCGTCGTCCGCGCTGGCGGCGGGCAGGATCGCTTTGGCTCCATGGGCCAGCGCCGTGATCATGGTGGTGGTGGCTCGCAGGACATCGATCACCAGCACCGGCGTGCCGGCGATGTTGCCCGCGTTCACCCCGACAGGTGTGAAGTAGACCGCCAGCTTCATTCGGCGGCAAACAACTCCGGAACTCGGGTCAGGAACTTGGTATCCACCCGGCCGGCCTGGAAGTCCGGGTGGTGAATCACCCGCCGCAGGAACGGGATCGTGGTGGTGACGCCTTCGACGATGAAACTGTCCAGCGCCTGGCTCATGCGGGCCAGCGCCTCGGACCGGGACCTTCCGTGGACGATCACCTTGGCGAGCAACGAGTCGTAGTAGGGAGGGATGGTGTAGCCCGCGTAGATGTGCGTGTCCACGCGGACCCCGGGGCCGCCGGGAGGGTGGTACGCCGTGATGGTGCCCGGGCAGGGCTGAAAGCCGCGGGCGGGATCCTCGGCGTTGACCCGACACTCGATGGCGTGGCCGCGGAGCTGGCCGCCGTGGAACGTGAAGCTGAGTCGCTCCCCCGCTGCGACCCGGATCTGTTCCTTGACCAGGTCGAAGTTGGTGACCATCTCGGTCACCGGGTGCTCCACCTGGATGCGGGTGTTCATCTCCATGAAGTGGAAGCAGCCGTCCTCATCCAGCAGGAACTCGATGGTGCCGGCGCCCACGTAGCCGATGTGCGACGCCGCCCGCACCGCCGCCGCACCGATGGCCTCCCGGTGCTGCTGGTCCAGCGCCGGGCTGGGGGATTCCTCGATCAGCTTCTGGTGGCGGCGCTGCACCGAGCAGTCGCGCTCGCACAGGTGCATGACCCGCCCGTGCTGGTCTCCCATGATCTGGATCTCGATGTGGCGCGGCCGGTCCAGGTACTTCTCCAGGTAGACCTCCGCGTCGCCGAAGGCCGCCAGCGCCTCGTTCCGCGCCAGCTGAAACGCCGGGGCGAAGCTCTCGGGGTCGCCGGCCACGCGCATGCCCTTTCCGCCCCCGCCCGCCGCCGCCTTGATGATGACGGGAAACCCGATGGCCTTGGCGATCTTCGCCGCCTCCTCCGAGTCGCCCACCGGGCCGGGCGAGCCCGGGACCACCGGGATGTCGAGTTCCTGCGCCAGCCGCCGCGCCGCCGCCTTGTCCCCCATCAGGCGGATCTGCTCCGGCGTGGGGCCGATGAACGTGATGTTGGAGTTGCGGCAGGCCTCGGCGAACTCCGAGGATTCGGCCAGGAACCCGTAGCCCGGGTGAATGGCGTCGGCGCCGGTGATCTCGGCGGCGGCGATGATGCCCGGGATCTTGAGGTACGACAGGCGTGACGGTGGCGGACCGATGCACACGTCGTCGTCGGCGAACCGCACGTGGAGGCACTCGCGGTCCGCCTCGCTGTAGACCGCCACCGTCTCGACCCCGAGCTCCCGGCACGCCCGGATCACCCGCAGGGCGATCTCCCCGCGGTTGGCGATCAAGACCTTCTTGAACATGGCACTAACGCCCGGGGCCCTCTCGGTTCCCCTCTGCGGTCTCTGCGGTGATCAGTTGTCGGTCCGCCGAAGTCGAAGGTCACCGACCGGCGGGGCCCATCTGTTCCGCGAAGGTCCGATCCGATGTCCCTTCGATCCCGCTGATCCGCAGCGCGAACTCGTTCGGGTTGGACGAGTAGAACAGCGCCATCTCGTAGCTGATGGCCCCCGCCTGGTACCACTGCATCAGCGATTGATCGAAGGACTGCATGCCGTACTGGACGGTGCCCTCCTTGATCAGGTCCGGGATGTTGAGGGCCCTCTCCGCGTCACGGATGTTGTCCCGCACCGCGGCCGTGTTGATCAGCACCTCGCAGGCCGGCACCCGCGCCCGGCCGTCCTTGGTGGGCACCAGGCGGAGGCAGATGACCGCCTCCAGCGCGGTGGAGAGCAGGTTCCGCACCGCGTCGTGCTCGTGCGGCGGGAAGAACGAGATCACCCGGTTGATGGTCTGGGAGGCGTCCGTGGTGTGGAGCGTGGAGAAGACCAGGTGCCCGGTGTCGGCCGCCTTCATGGCCGTGTCCAGGGTCACCTTGTCGCGGACCTCGCCGATCAGGATCACGTCGGGGTCCTGCCGCAGCACGTGCCGCAACGCCGTCTCGAACGACAGCGTATCGGTCCCCACCTCGCGCTGCGAGATGTTGGACTGGCCGTCGCGGTGCAGGAACTCGATGGGGTCCTCGATGGTGATGATGTTGCAGGACCGGCTCCGGTTGATGTGATTGATCATCGCCGCCAGCGCGGTGGACTTGCCCGACCCGGTGACCCCGGTCACCAGCACCAGCCCCCGGGGCTTGAGCGAGATCTTCTCCAGCACCTTGGGCAGTCGCAGCTCCTCGATGGTCTTGATCTCATAGGGAATGGACCGGAACACGAACGCCAGCGTGCCGCGCTGCTGGAACACGTTGGTGCGGAACCGGCCCACCCCGGGCACCCCGATGGCGAAGTCCGCCTCCTTGTGCTCGGCGAACTCTTTCACCTGCCGCGGCGTCATGATCTGCTCGGCCAGCGCCTTCAATTCCTCGGGCTTCAAGGGTTGCTGCTGCAGCTGCAGCAGCTCCCCCGCCACGCGGATGGTGGGCGGCCGCCCGACCTTGAGATGCAGGTCCGAGCCGCCTTGTTTGACCATCTCGGTGATGGCCACCTTGAAGTTGAAGGGAGGCGCTTCAGCCATGGGGATCCACCCTGAACAGGACGTGACCGAATTCGACCGGCTGGGCGTCCTCGACGGCGATCTCCCGGATCACGCCGGAGAGCTCGGCGTCGAGGGGATTCATGATCTTCATCGCTTCGATGATGCACAACGTCTGGCCCACGCTGATCCGGCTCCCGACCCGCACGTACGGGTCGGCGCCCGGCTCCGGACGGGCGTAGAAGGTCCCCACCATGGGAGACTTGATCTCGAGCCAGTGCTTCCGCGCTTCCTCCACCCCGGCCCCAGCGGCCGCGGGAACGACACCTGCTGCAGCCCCTGCGGCAACTGCGGGCCCAGCGGCCGGCGGAGCAGCGAGGTGGTAGGTCACCGGCCCCGAGTTCGAGCCCGCTCCGCCCTTCGAGACCCGCACCGTGGTGGTCCACCTGCGAATCTCGATGGTGTCGGCATTCGACCGGTTGAGCAGGTCGAGCAGCTTTTCCAGGAACGCGAAGTCGATCATCCCGTGGACCTCAAATAGACGCCGTCGGACCGGGTGCCGTCAATCGCTGCGGGGCGGCGGTGGGCCCCGCTGGGGAGGGGCGTCTCCCAACGCGCGTCAGTCGAGCGCCCGCCTACGGCAGCTCTCGCAGCTCCACGTCCCCGTCCGTGAGCAGCTCCGGGCCGCCAGGACCCAACCACACATCGTCCTCCAGCCGCACGCCACCCCACCCGGGGAAATACGCGCCCGGTTCGATGGTGACCACGGCTCCCTCGGGGAGCGGCTCCTCGTTCAGGCGCGAGAGACGCGGGCCCTCGTGCACCTCGAGACCGAGACCGTGTCCCAGCGAATGGCCGAAGGCGTCGCCGAACCCGCGCGCTTCGAGCAGGCTGCGCGCTAGCGCGTCGGCCTCGCGGCCCGTCATCCCCGGCCGCACCCGCTGCCGCGCCGTCACCTGGGCCTCGCGCACCAACTCGTAGACGGTGCGCTGCCGTTCGTCGGCCGGCCGGCCCACCACCACACTCCGGCTGACGTCGGCGCAGTATCCGTCCACCTGCGCCCCGAAGTCAAGCAGCAGCCAGTCCCCGGGCTCGATCACCCGATCGCTGGTGCGCGCGTGGGGCAACGCGCTCCGCGGCCCGGACGCCACGATGGTGGGAAACGGATGCCACTCGCTCCCCCGGCTCCGGAGTTCCGCTTCCAACCGGGCCGCCACCTCCCGCTCCCGCTGGCCCACCCGCACGCACGACAGCGCGGCTGCCAGCGCCTCCGAGGCGAGCCGGCCCGCCGCCCGGATGGCGGCGACTTCGTCGGCGTCCTTCGAGACCCGCAACCGCTCGACCAGGTCCTTGACCGGCTGAAACCGGGTTCGGCCGTTCACCCGGGTGAATCGCTCAGCCTCGGCCACCGTGACTTTCTGCGCCTCGAACCCCACGCGCTCCACGCCGGGATACTCGGCCAGCACGCGCCACAGGCGTTCCCAGACGTCCGAGGGCGCGATCTCGACCCGCACCTCACCTCCCACCTCCGCCTCCGCCTGGGTGCGATAGCGGAAATCCGACACCAACACCGCGTCCTGGGGGAGCAGCAACACCACGCCCGCCGTTCCGGTGAACCCGGTCAGGTAGCGGACGTTGGGCAGATGGGTCACGATCAGGCCGCCCAACCCCTCCCTCGCCACCAGCGCCAACAGGCGGGTGCGCCGTTCGGCGAATCGGTGGGCCCACGCCATTCCCACGCGCTCCGCCACCGGTTCGCTCCTAGCGCCGCTCGGCGGGAGCCGAGCCGGCGCCCGCCCGCGACTCGAGGTGGCGCACCAGGGCCTCCAGCGCCAGGAGGTAGCTGGTGACGCCGAAGCCGGCCACCACCCCCACGGCGAGGTCGGCCAGCACGCTGCGCCGCCGCTCCGGCTCGCGCGCGAAGATGTTGGACAGGTGCACTTCCACGAACGGGACGCGCACGGCCAACACGGCATCGCGGATGGCGAGCGAGGTGTGCGTGAAGGCCGCGGCGTTAATCAGCGCCCCGTCCGCGCGGCCGGCGAGGCCTTGCACCAGCTCGACGAAGCGCCCTTCTTCGTTGGTCTGCTGCCACTCCAGCTGCGCGCCCAGCGACCGCGCCCGCTCGCGCACGGCGCGCTCAATATCGCCGAGCGTCGCCGTCCCGTAGATCTCGGGTTCGCGAGTGCCCAGCAGATTGAGATTGGGTCCGTTGAGGACGGTGAGACGCACTACGACTTGAGGCCCTTCAGCCAGCGCTTGAAGTCGTCTTGGTCCCCCCCGCCCTTCTCCCCGCTGGTCTGGGCCCCCGCCGCCGGCGACTTCCGCTCTGCCCCGAAGAACTCATCGAACGAGAACCCCGATCTCTCCGCGGCCGGCTCCGGCGGCGCGGGTGCGGGCAACGGGGGCGCCGGCGCCGGCTCTTCACCGAACACGGCGGCCAGCGACACCTCGTCCGAAGCCCGGCGGGTGGGCGCGGGCGGGGCGACGCTTGAACTCGGGGCCGCCGCACCAAAGACCTCCGCCAGGAACTCGCGCGCGGACCGCGCACCTCTCGCGCTCACCAGCCCGGCACCTGCCGGCGGCCGCCGGCCGGCCACGACTCCCTCCAGCTGGTCGAGCCGACTCGCCAGTGCGGCATCCCCCGGCCGCGCGGCCGCCAGCTTGCGATAGATGTCGCGCGCCTCGGTCATTAACCCCTGCTTGATGTACAGCTCGGCCATGGTTTCCGTGACCACGGGCTCGGGCTCGGACCCTGCGGGAACTTCGGCCTCCCGGGCGGCCATCTCCGGGGCCGACTTCACTTCTTCGGGGAAGATCAACGGCAGGTCACCGCCTGGCACCCCCACCCCCCCGCCGCCACTCGGCACCCGCTCCTCCACCCCCACCGGCGGAACTTCCGCCGCCTCCAACCCCGGCAGCTCCCGGGCCGGGGGCTCCAGCGTTGCCTCGTGCGCCTGCTCCGCCGCTTCGAGGTCCGCCCGCGTGATCGCGCCGGACAGCCGTTCCCCAGTGCCCCACGCCAGCTGGTCGTCGAAGGGTTGCACGCCAAGCTCGCTGGGCGCCGATGGAACCGCCTCGGGCTCGGGGGACTCGAATGCCATGGGCTCGAGCTCGGGTGCGGGCGCCGGCGTCTCGGCGGCCGACGGCGGTTCGAACTCGACGGGCTCCAGACCCGGCCCCACCTCCTCCCCGCCGCCGGGAAGGGCCGCAGGGGCGGCAGGAGCGTCCGGCACGTCGGCGAAGGCACCCCCCAGCTCCAACGCGTCCAGCGAGGCCGGGCCGAGCGCCGGTTCCTCGGTGGCCCCGAGACTCTTCTCGATGGTGAACTCCGGCTCGACCGCTGGCCGCTCGGCAACCGTCGCCTCGAGGCTGCTCACCGGCTCCATCGCGGCGGGCCTGGCCGTCCCTGCCGCCGCTGCGGCTCCCGGCCCTTGTCCCGCCCCTGCGACTGCTGCCGCTTCTGCCCCCTCTGCCCCCTCTGCCGCCTCTGCCGCCCCTGCCGCCTTTGCCGCCGGGGAAGGAGGCGGCGGGGCGGAAGCCGCCGCATGCTTCAGCCTCGCCAGCGCCTGCTCGGCCTCGTCATTCATGGGATCCACTTCGAGAAGCCGACTCAGCCAGCGCATCGCATCCGGAAGCCGCCCCGCGCGCTCAGCCACCTCGCTCAGCGCCTTCAGCGCGATCACGTTTTCAGCGTCGAGGCTCAAGACCTTCTCGAACGCCTGCGCCGCCGCGCCATCGTCCGGCTGCTGGAGCAGACAGCGACCGAGCACGATATGGCCGCTCACGTAGTTGGGACGCTTCTCGAGGCCCGCCCGAACCACGTCCAGGGCAAGCTCGAGATTGCCGGCCTTGCGGTAGCTGTCCGCCAACGCGGCGAACCACTGATCCGGGTTCTCGCGGTAGCGCTGCTCGAGTTTCTCGATCTCGCTCTGATAGGCCATGGCAGTCGCACCAACTTAGTGCCCGCCGAGCCACACTGTCAACCTAAAACGGGATCCTGGCGCTTGAGTTTGTTCATTGTCCCACTTAGACTTAGGCCCCTTACCCCGGGCCCCCTCCCTCCCCCACGCAGGGGTCGGAGAGGGGGCAGAAGGCTACAAGGAGGATGCTCCCTCGGCCTCTTTCCGGGGGTAGGGCAGAGGCCAACACTCCGGAGGTCAGCGCCAGATGATTCGGGCAATGCGCTCCAGCGCCAAGTGGATCATGGGTGTGCTGGTGGCGGCGTTCGTGGGCTGGATGGTGTTCGATGTGGGCATGGACATCGGGGGCGGCACCTACCGTCCGGGTGACGCCATCGCCAGAGTGAACGGCGCCCGGATCGACCTCCAGACCTTCAACGACGCGCTGCGCAACGCGCAGGAGCGCCAGCGGCTCCAGACGGGGAGCGCGCCGCTCACCCGGGAGGACCAGCAGGCGCTGGAAGATGCCGTGCTGGAGAACCTGGTCCAGGAGATCCTGCTGCGGGAAGAGTTTGCCCGGCGCGGGATTACCGTCTCCGACGAGGAGATCGTGGCCGCCGCGCAGAATTCGCCGCCACCGGAGATCATGAGCGCGCCGGAGTTCCAGACCGAAGGCCAATTCGATCTCGCCAAGTACCAGCGGTTCATCGCCTCGCGCTCCGACCCCGACTTCTTGCGGGCCCTCGAGGCCCGATATCGGGAGGAAATCCCGCGCGCCAAGCTGTTCGACCAGTTGGTGGCCGACGTCTACCTGTCCGACGCCAAGTTGTGGCAGACCTACCGTGACCAGCACGACTCGGCCACGATCCGGCTGCTCGCTCTCTATCCCGACGCCGCCGTGCCGGACTCGGCGGTGCTGGTCACCCAGCGGGAACTGGAGCGGTACTACGACGAGCACCGAGAGGACTTCAACCGGCGGGCAGTCGCGTTCTTGAGCTACGTGGCCGTCCCGCGCGCGCCCAACGCCGCCGACACGGCGGCCGCGCGAGCCCGTGCCATGGAGCTTCGCCGCGAGATCCTCCAGGGCGCCGATTTCGCCGAGGTCGCCAAGCGGGAGTCGGCCGACTCGGTGAGCGGGGCCAGAGGTGGCGACCTGGGGGAAGTGACCAGGTCCACTCACGTATCGCAGTTTGAGGAGGCGGTTCTGGCACTGCGGCCAGGCCAGCTTTCTGAGCCGGTGCTCACACCGTTCGGCTTGCATCTCATCAAGCTGGAATCCAAGAGCGGCGACAAGTACCATGCGCGCCACATTCTGGTGCCCATCGAGCTGGTGGGCGCCCACCTCGACTCAGTAGACGCCAAGATCGACTCGCTCGACCGCCGCGCGGCGGAGCAGGTGGACGGCGCCGAGCTCGACTCCGCGGCCGCCGGGATCGGTGCCCGGGTGGAGGTCGCGACGCCGGTGCGGGAGGGGGAGCGCGTGCAGGCGGGCTCGGAGACGGTGCCGGACGCCGGGTTGTGGGCGTTCGAGGCCCGGCCGGGAGAGACCTCGCCCGTGATCGAGACGGAGCGCGGATCGTACGTCTTCCGGCTCGATACCCTGATCCCGGGCGGCACGGCGCCGCTGGATCAGATTCGCGACGTGGTGCACCGACTCGTGGCCCTGCAGAAAAAGCGCGAGGCGACGCGGCAGCTGGCCGAGGAGCTGGCGCGGGATGTCGCCGCGGGCCGCGCCACCCTGGAGGCGGCCGGGAAACGCTACGATGCGCCCTTGTCGAGGGTCGGGCCGTTCACCCGCCTCAACCCGCCGCCGGCCCTCCAGGAGGAACCCGCGATCGTGGGAGCCGCGTTCGGGGTTCCGCTGAACGGCGTGAGTCCACCCCTCGTGGGCCAGCGGGCGGTGTATCTGGTCCAGCCCATCGCGCGGCGAGCGGCGGACAGTACCGCGTTCGTGGCGCAACTCCCGGAGCAGCGGGAGCAGGCGTTGCAGCTGGCGCGCCAGGCGCGGGTCCGCCTGGTGCTCAGCTCCTTGCGGGACCAGGCGAAAGTGGACGACCGGCGAAAAGCGCTGGCCGCGGCGCAGCGCAAGGCGGCGGAGCAGCAGGAAGCGCTGCAGCGGACCCAGCAGGGAATTCGGTAGGCGGCAGAGGGGCGGTCCGTCCCTTCGCCCGCAGACGTGCCGCGCGCTCCCGCCTATTCGCTGAGCTTTTTCGGCCCCTGCCCCTCTCGCGGCGGCTCCAGCGGCTTGGGCGGAAGTTCCTGATCCGACTCAATGGTGTGCTCGATCTCGCGGAAGCTGCGCTTGAACTCCCGAATGCCTTTCCCCAACGACGAGCCGATGTCCGGCAACCGCTTCGCGCCGAAGACCAGCAGCACGATCAGCAGGATGACGATGAGCTCGGATGTGCCTAGACCGAACGGCATGTGCGCCTCCTCTCCACCATCAAACTAGCTCACCGCCCGCGGTGATGCAGTTCCAATGAACGTTCACCGTGAAACGGGAAGCGTGAAACGCGTCGGCCGCTTCGATTCACGTTTCACCCGTCACGTCTCACGCTTCACGCCTAAAACAGCTGCCGCACGAACAAGAACGCCAGGATCACTCCCACCACCGCGAGCAGCGATACGTCCAGGCTGACCGGTCCCAGGGTGAGCTCGAAGATCACCAGATTCAGGTGAACCGGGCCAACCGCCGGGGTCACGGTCCAGGTGAAGAGCTCCTTGGCGGGACCCGGCGGCAGGAACCGCCGGAGCAGGGCGGACAACAGGCCGCCCAGCACGAATCCGATCCCCAGCACCACCAGGTATCGGCCGGGGCGGCGTGCACCCGTCAGCACCCGTCAACTCCGCCGCTCGATGGCGTAGGTCAGACAATCGCGCAGGGCGTCCCGTGCGGTCCCGGCCGGCACCTGGTCCAACTCCGCTTCCGCCCGCTGCGCCAGCTTCAGGGCCCGGTCCCGGGCCGCCGCCACGCCGCCCCGGGCCGACACCATCCCCACCACCGCGTGGATCAGATCGTCCGACGGCGTGGGATCAGCCATCAGCTGCTGGACCACCCGGCGCTCCTCGGGCGTGGCGCGCGGTAAGGCGGCGATCAGCGGCAGCGTGATCTTGTGCTCCCGCAGATCGTGCCCCGACGGCTTGCCGGTCACCGATTCGCTGCCGGTGTAGTCCAGCACGTCGTCCGTGATCTGAAAGGCCATGCCCAGGTACAGCCCGTAGCACCGCAGCGCCTCGCGCTGCGCCGGCTCGGCCCGCAGCCCCCCGATCTCGCACGCCGCCGACATCAGGGACGCGGTCTTGCACCGGATCAGCTGGCCGTAGTCCGCCTCGGAGTAATCCAGCACGTCGTGCGCTTCCAGCTCGCGCATCTCCCCCACGGTCATCTCGTTGGTGGCGCGGCTCATGACCCGGAGCGGCTCCAGGTCGTCCAGCTCCACCAGCTCGATGATGGCGCGGGAATAGAGATAGTCACCCATGATCACGGCGACCTGATGGCTGAACAGGGCGTTGATGGTGGGCTGGCCCCGACGCAGCACCGAGTGATCCACCGAATCGTCGTGGACCAGGGTCGCCAGGTGAATCAGCTCGACTACCGCGGCCAACCGCACGTCCCGCGGCGTGATGTCGTCGGTGGCGCGGGCCGACAGTAACACCAGCGTGGGGCGAAACATCTTGCCCCGCCTCCGCAGCAGGTGGTGGTTGACTTCGGCGATGGTAGGGAAGTCGGCGGCGATGATCCGGCACAGCTCGGCCGTGACCCCGGCGAGCTCCCGGTCCACCGGACGCTGGATCGCCGCCAGGCTGACGGGGGCGAGCTGTGGCACCGCTACCTGCCGGCCTTCGCCAGAGACTTGACGCGGTCGCTCACGTCCTGGAAGCGGATGTCCACGGCGAACACGCGCTGGTAGCAGGCCAGCGCTTCGGCGCCGTTCCCCAGCTCCTCTTCCGCGCGGCCCAACCAGTACAGCAAGCCGATCTTCTGTTCGTCGCCTCCCGGATCGGTCTCCACCGCCCGGCGCAGCACGGTCGCGGCCACGTTGAACTGGCCTTTTTCAAAGAAGCAGGTCCCTAGCGCCTCCGACGTGCGCAACCGGCCTTCGGCGCCGCGCAGCGCCTTCTGGAACTCGCCAATGGCCTCGTCGATCAGCCCCATTTCCTTGAACGCGATGCCCAGATCGTAGTGCGCCTGCACGTCCTCGGCCCCGAGGCTCGTCTCGATCCCACGCTTGAACTGGGCCAGCATCTCGTCGAAATCCCGCTGCTCGTCGCCGGTGGGCTCTTCGTCCTGCACCCGCAGCCGCGCGTCGCGCGGCCCCATGTCTTCCAGGATCAGCGCGCCCAGGTCCACGAAATCGCCGGCGGCCACCGGGGGCGGCGCCTTGAGCGTGGGTCCGGGCTTCTTCTCTTCCGGCGGCGGCTCCAGCGTGGACAGGGCGGACAGCGCCCGGGCGTTCTGCGGGTCGTGCTCCAGCACCCGCTGGTAGACCGCGCGGGCCCGCTCCAGGGCGCCGCTTCGCATGAGCGCGTCCGAGAGACCGAGGTAGGCCTCGATCAGCCGGCCCTTGTCGTTCCGCCGAAAGGCGTACTCCACCCGTCTCTGGTGGTGCCGCACGCTGTTGGGATCGAGCCGGAGGATCTCGTCCGCCAGGTCCTCGGCCTGGACCCAATCCTCCCGGGTCTCGAACAGCCCCAGGGCGATATCCAGTTCTTCCAACCCGCGCTCCCGCTGCCCGGTCTCGAGCAAGGCCTCGCCCAAGGACTGGTGGAGCTGAGCATCATCCGGGTTATCCGCCACCTGCGCTTCCAGCGTGGCGACGTCAGGCGGCCCCGCCGGCGGTGCGGCGGCGAACGGCTCGACCTCGATCTCCAGGTCCATGGCCGCGGGCGCCGCTGCGCCAAAACCGCCCAGATCCAGCTCGGGAACTTCCACCTCCCCGCTCTCGACCACGAGCTCTTCCGCCTCCGGCGCTTCCATGACCGGCGCTGCGGCGGCTGGCGCTGCGGCCCGCGGGGGCTCGGCCAGTTCGGGAACCTCGATCATCGGCAACCCGACCGGTTCCGCTGCGGCCGGCTCCTCCTCGACGGCCGTCGGCTCTTCCAGGGCCGTCGGCTCGAACTCCGCGGGCGGGGGCACGGCCGGCGGCTCCATCACCGCTCCAGTCAGGCCCTCCATCGTGCCCAACTCCACCCCGCGGCTATCGAACTCGTCGGAGGTCCGCCGGATCTCGAGCTCCTCCACCGACTCGGCCGGAACCTCCTCCTCCACCAGCGCGGTGGGTTCCAGCCCCAACATGGGCGGCGGCGCTGCGGGCGGCGGCGCCGCCTCGGCCGCGGGGCGCACCGGCTCCGCCCGCGGGCGCCCCGGTGCAGGCTTGTCGACCGACGGGCGCGCCGCGGGCCGCGGCGGCGGCGCGGGCGCCTCTTCCAGGTCCAGGAACACCAGGTCGTGGCTCTTTTGCGGCCGGAGCTTCACTTTGGGCGCCGGCGCCGTCTCCACGTCGAAGCCCGGGTCGATCGCCTTCATCTTCT
>Ga0209172_10002660_pt1 | contig 30579 bp, 23 predicted proteins | sample LarsenN4metaG_FD_184113 | JGI IMG/M metagenome (GOLD analysis project Ga0209172, IMG submission 184113) | Hot spring sediment bacterial and archeal communities from British Columbia, Canada, to study Microbial Dark Matter (Phase II) - Larsen... ... | reverse complement strand
GCCCGGCTACAGCAGCGCGTTAGCCACGACCATGGTCGTGGGCGGTCAGACCGTGACGGTGGACTTCGCGCTCAACACCTCGGTGATCGCCCTGGACGAAGTGGTGGTCACCGGCACCGGAGCCACTATGGAGCGCAGGCAGCTGGGCAACACGATCGCGACGGTGAAGGCGGACGTGTTGGACGTGGCACCGGTCAAGGACTTCTCGACCGCGCTGGCGGCCCGCGAAGCGGGCGTATCGGTCCTGCCGTCCTCCGGGCTGGCCGGCGAAGGGGCCCGCATCCGGATTCGCGGCAACGCCAGCCTCTCGATGTCCAGTGAGCCGGTAGTGTACGTGGACGGGGTCCGCATTGACCGAGGCAGCATCGGCGAACAGCCCACCGGACGGGTGTCGCCCCTGGACGACATCAATCCGGAGACCATCGAGCGAATCGAGATCCTGAAGGGCGCCGCCGCGGCGACGCTGTACGGCTCGGAAGCCTCGGCGGGCGTGATCCAGATCTTCACCAAGAAGGGCTCGCAGGGGCGGCCGCGGTTCAGCTTCCGGATCGACGAGGGCCTGACGCGCTATCCCGGAGATCGGGTCGAGGATAACTGGGGCTTCGCCCGAACCCAGGCCCAGGCGGACCGCCTGAACGCCATCCATCAAAACACTCACATTGACAACAACGGGACGCCTGGGATTCAGCCGTACGAGGCCGTGGGGTTCCCCAACTCGTCGGCCAAGTCGGCCTGGAGCACCGGCTTTGAGCAGGCCTACTCGGCGAACGTGCAGGGCGGCGGCGCCGACGCGGCGTACACGATTTCGGGACGCTTCGCTCGAGACAACGGCCCGTACGACGTGACCGAGGTGGTGGGTCCGTACTTCCTCGGCCGCAGTTCGTTGCCCGGAAGCATTAACATGCTGCCGTACGATCCGGGCGCTGTGGATTTCGTTCGGAGATATCAACTGGGCGGCAACACCCAGCTCTTTCCCCGGGAGCGGGTGACCCTGAACGTGGGGTTCATGTTCACCGACGTCGACCAACAAACTCCGGAGAATGCCAACAACATCTACGGGGTGCAGTCGTCCTTGCTCAACGCCCGGCCGGAAAGCGGCAACTGCCAGCAGTCGATCAACCGGGGCCTGGGCGGAACCTACGGCGAGGACCCGGCTCGTCCGGGCTACTGCGCCGGACCGGGCAATCCATGGGGAAACCTGGCTTTCTCCACGCCGCGCGAGAACACCATGTCCCGGGCCGCGGTCGCTCTCGACCACTTCAACGCCAACGCCAAAGTGAACTACACGCCGCTCGCGGCCCGGCTTAGCCTGGACCTGACGACGGGCGTGGACATCACCAATTCGCGCGAGGCCAGCTTCCTGCCCTGGGGCAACAACGTTGACGCATTTTCCGCCCGGCGGCCTCTGGGCTGGAAGTTTTACGACGCGCGCTTCAACCGAGAGATCACGGTGGACACCCGCGCGCGGTGGACCGAACAGGTGGGCAAGTTCTCCTCCCAGCTCACGGCGGGCGGGCAGGGCTTCATCTCGAAGAATCACTTCCGCAGCGGCTCTGGGCTGGACTTCCCAGGCCCGGGGCTGGAGATCGCCGGCGCGGGCGCCAACCGCAGCTCTGGAGAGTCGTTCGAGGAAGTGGTGCAGATCGGCCTCATGGCCCAAGAGCAGTTGGGCTTCAACGACTGGGCCTTCGTGACCGTGGGCGGCCGCTGGGACCGAAACAGCGCCTTCGGCGAGGCGACCCCGGGGCAGCTCTATCCCAAGGTCAACGCGTCGCTGGTGCTGAGCGACATGCCGAACTGGACCAGCACCACGGTCTCCACGCTGCGGGTGCGTGGCGCGTTGGGCCGCTCCGGGTTACAGCCCGGGGCGTTTGACCGGTTCACCACCTTTGGGCCGCAGACCGCCGACGCCGCCGGCACCGCCTTGTCCGGTTTGTCGCCCCGGCAGCTCGGCAACGACAGCCTGAAGCCCGAAGTCACGACGGAGTGGGAGGCCGGAGCCGAAGTGGGGTTGTTCGACAATCGGCTGGCCGTGGACGTCACCCGCTGGTCGCGCAAGACCACCGACGCCCTGGTAGATAAGCAGTATCCGCCGAGCGGCGGCTTCTGGCGCACCCAGCTCGCCAACGTCGGGGAGCTGGAAGCCCGCGGATGGGAGTTCAAGGTCAATGCCCTGGCGGTGGACCGGCCCGGGATCTCGGTGAACCTGTTCGCCAACGCGGCGTACCTGTTCCAGCGCATCTTGAACCTGGGCGGCTCGCCGCCCATCAAGGTCGGCGGCACCTACGACCGGTACCGGAATTGGCTGATGGAAGGCCAGGCTCCCGGGGTGCTGTTGGGCGCCGTCATCATGCAGCCGTGCGGCTCGGGAACCAACGCCAGGTACTGCTTGCAGCCCGGGCAGCTGCCCTACGACGTGAACCTGGACGGCGTGCTGGACACGCGGGCCGATATCGAAGCGTACTTTGCCGCCAACTGCAACCGCACCGGCGGCTGCATTCTGGATCTGTTCAACAGCCCGTCGTTCACCGGCGTGGCCGGCACCGGTGGGCGCGGTCCCTTCCTGGACGACCGGAACGGTGACCTGGACTTCCTGAGCGAGTGCATGGCGGATCGCACCAGCTCGAAGACCACGGGGAACTTCAAGGTCCTGAAGGATGAGGACGGGAACGACTACGAGTACTGCCTGACGAAGTCCTACCCCGACTGGTCCGGGTCCTTCGGCGGGGATATCACTATTGCCCGGAACGTTCGGCTCGGCGTGTTGTTCGAGTACAAGTTCGGGAACTATTTCGTCAGCAACCTGACGGACGGGTTCCGGAACTCGAATCCGTTGATCGGCCGGAACAACCGGCGGCCGGCAGAGCTTGAGGCAATCATCGAGGATCCCACGAAGTCGGCGTCGGACAAGGCCGATGCGCTGATCGAGTTCAATGAATTCTACAAGGAGCTGTCGCCCTATCCGGGCCTGAACCTGGCCGAGAAGGCGGACTTCCTCCGGTGGCGCGAGGTGGGCATCACCTACACGGCCCCGGCGTCGTTCGCGCAGAAGCTGGGCTTCAGCAACCTGGCGTTCAACCTGACCGGTCGTAACGTGGCATTGTTCACCGGGTACTCGGGCATCGACCCGGAAATGAACGCGGTATCCACCCGCGGCAGCGACCTCAACAGCAGGTTCCTGGACAGCGTGGACGCCTGGAGCTTGCCGCTCCCACGTCGGTTCGCGTTCTCCGTCCGCTTCGGCTTCTAGCCGCTAGGCGCGAGAAGAGGAGACTAGCCAGATGACTAGCACTCATAGACTCGAAGGCTGGAAGGGGCGCTCCCGCGGGAGCGTCCCGCTCCTCGGGTTGCTCACCGCCGCCCTGGTCGGCTGCGGTAGCCTGCTCGAGGTGGAAAACCCTAACAACGTCAAGGGGGAGGACATTGAGCTCCCTGCCTCCGGAACGGCGCTGGCCAACGGCGTGCTGGCCCTGGTGGCCCATGGGATCAACGCCGCATCCCTTCCCTACCACGTGGTGACCGATGAGCTCTCCTGGAAGGGATCTCGCGATGGGTGGCGGGAACTGGACCAAGGTAAGATCTCCAACGCCTACAACGAGTTCACCGACGGGATGTACCGCAATACCGAAGGCGTGAGCGCGAACCTGTCGGAGGCTCGCTGGCTGGCGGACGAGGCCATCAAGATCCTCGAGGCGCAAGATGCCGATGGCTCGATCACCAGCCGATTGAACCTGGCCCGCACCTACCTGTACGGCGCGATGGCCTATGTCACCATCCCGAACATCTACGACGACTGGGCGCTCTCGGATCGGCGCACGCCTGGACCGCCGTTGGGCCCCGACCAGATGGGGACGCTGTACGAGAAGGCGATCACCTATCTTACCAAGGGGCTGGCCATCGCCCAGGCGTTGAACGACGCGACGTACATTCGGCTGATCACGGCCATGCGTGCCCGGGCCAACTTCGACCGGGCCATCTGGGCGGCGGTCAACCCGGCGCGCAACGGGGCTGGCCTGGTCGATCCCGCCTCGCCGTTCGTGGCGGCCGCGGTGACCGACGCGCTGGCAGCGCTGGCGCTGATGAGCGGCACCCCCGATTACGAATACCGCTTCACCTTCAGCATAAACACGGGGAACTCCTCCCACGGTCAGTGGATCGCCTCTCGCCAGGAAAACCGGCTGGCGTCAACCTACGTGGCGCCCCATCCGACCTCTCCAACCTGGCTCGATCAGGTGACGCTGATGGATCCGATCACCAATACGCCGGCGCCGATCGTGGATCGCTTCCAGAAGCGGTTCAGGGCGGAGGCGACCTACGCGGGATACACCATGGTCTCGGCGCGAGAGATGCACCTGATCCTCGCCGAGGCGGCGCTGGCGGGCGTAGCCGCCGCGGGGACCTTCGAGACGCGCATCAACGCCCTCCGGGCGCTGGACGGTCTGACCGCGTGGACGCCCGCGAGCAGTGTCACGGCCACCAACCTGCTCATCTATTCCCGGCAGAGCAACCTCTTCCTCCAGACGCGGCGGCTCTCGGACCACTACCGCTTCAACATCGCGTCTCCGGAGTGGCTGCCGGGCGCGCAGGTGGCCTCGAATCCGGCCATGTTCTTCCCCATCCCGGCCACCGAGTGCTTGTCCAACCCCAACATCGGCGCGGCCAAGTGCTCTACCTGATCGGCTAGTTTTCTCGGCCGTGGTCAAGGAAAGAGGGCCGGTGCCTGCACCGGCCCTCTTGCTTCCTGCCGCCGCAGCAGCGCCTACCTTGGAGCCACTACCGAGGCGGGAGGTGGCTCCACCTCCCCCAACCTGCCCCCGCTCACCACCCGCCACACGGTGTGCAGGATCACCACGGTCGCGACCGCGGTGACCCCGAGGAACACGGCGGTCCGCTTCGGGGCAAAACGCCATGCCTCGAGTTGCTGCACCTCGGCGAGGGGGACGTCGTACGAGCCGTAGAGGGCATCGTACTTCCGCCCGACCCGCGGGTAGAGCCACTTCGCCACCAGTCCCAGCGTGTCCCCGTTCGCTGCGGCTACGAGTCCTTCGATGCGAGTGACGTCGTGGAGCGTGAACTCTCCCATGGAGATGTTCATTGGCTCAGCCAGCGTTACCCGAACTTGGGTACTTGGCTTGGGAAGCGGCGGCAGCGCCGCGGGAACGTACTGGAAGCACGCCGCCAGATAGGCCGGAAGCAAGAGCGCCGCCGCGGGCGCGAGAGCTCTTCGACGAACATCTGACATCACTGGCACGCTAAATACCCTCCTTGAACGTGAGACGTGAGATCTAAGGCGTGAGACGTCGCGTCTTACCTCTCACGTCTGAGTGGCCAGGTGCCATCATTCGACAGTCACTTAGGTGACCGCATTGAGTAGTCGGATTGGCCACGACGCCGTCCCGTGGATTGCCCTGTTGTCCCAGACAAGCTGTGGCGGTGCTGCGTACCGTCCACTCAGGGCACCGGTGTCACAGAATCACGCGGAGAGTGACTACCGAGTGCTGTCACCTGGCCTCTGAGTGGTTACGTCCCGGGCTGCCCGGCCACCCGGACAGGTTCGATGGAGAATATCTGATCCCCCTTCTGGCCGTTTCCCAGCTGCCCGCTGGTCCCGCTGCCCCAACAGTAGGCCACGCCGTCCACCGAAAGGCCGCAGGTGTGCTGGGTGTGGGCGCTGACCGACGCGAACTCCAATCCCCCGGTCACCGCGAACGGACTCAACGCGCACTGAGTAGAAGTAATCCCGGTCTCGTCGGCGCAGGTATCGGGAGCGTTCCCGCCCAGCTGGCCGCTGCCGTTGTAGCCCCAGCACCAGGCGGCACTCCCCACACCGAGGCCGCAGCTGAAGTATGCCCCCAGGTCGAAGGACTGCCACAGGATACCCCCGCTCATCGGAAACGGGGTGGTTCGCGTGGCAAGCCCCGCGGAATCACCGGCCCCCAACTGCCCGTACTGGTTTCGACCCCAACAGTATCCGGTGCCATCGGCGGCGATGCCGCAGCTGTGGGAGTAACCGGTTTCTAAGGCCACCCACGTCAGGCTGCCGCTCACCCGGACGGGCGTGTTGCTACTCAAGGTGTCGCCGGTTCCCAACTGCCCGTGCTCGTTGGAGCCCCAGCAATACGCTGCCCCCGAGGCCATCAAGGCGCAGGTGTGACGGACGTTGGCGCTGATGGCCGAGAATCTGAGGCCCCCGCTCACCGGAGCGGGTGCCGGTCTGTCTGTGGTGGTGCCGTCCCCGAGCTGGCCGGACGCGTTCCAGCCCCAGCAGTACGCCAGGCCGTCCGTCGCGATGCCGCAACTGTGGGTGCCCCCCGCACTGAGAGCGATCCAGCTCTTGCCCCCCGTCACGGACACCGGCGTGCTGCGGTCCCTCTGAGTCCCGTCGCCCAGTTGCCCGCTGAGGTTGAGTCCCCAGCAATACGCCGCACCGGTCGTCGCGACGGCACAGGTGTGCCCGCCGCCGCCGCTGATGGCGGTATACCGGATACTGCCCACTACCGGCGTGGGGTATACATGCGAGCCGGTCGAGCCATCGCCAAGCTGGCCCAGTTCGTTGTTCCCCCAGCAGTACGCGGCACCGTCCGTCAAGAGCCCGCAGCTGTGTACGCCGCCCGCCACCACTACCTGGAACTTGCTGGGAAGAGGCTCCAGGGTCTCGCCCCCGCACCCCGACACCAACGCCACAACGGCAACCAGGCCAGCGTCATACCATATCTTGAGCCTCATAGCCTGCGGTCTCCTCTGGAGAAACGTTGGGGATGCTCAAGACTAATACCCCGGGAACTGACCGACTACTCCCCTCCCCGGTACTCCGGTACGCGGTGAGCGCGGAGCCACAAGCGATGGCACTACTGCGCCCCCCGCCCCCCTCCGCTCACCGCTTCACCGCTCACCCTGGCACTCTAGTTCGCGCGTAGCTCGACACCCAGGTACCCGCTTCTCCCCGGCGCCGGCTCGAAGAACCGGCCGAACTGCGCGTTCACGGAGACCGACCCAACGTACCGCTCGTCGAACAGGTTACGCACCGCCACAAACGGCGCCGCCCTCCAACCGCCCACCCGTCCCTCCCAGCCCATTCTCACGCCCACCGTCTGCCAGGGGTCGGTACGCACCGTGTTGAGGTCGTTCACGAACAGCCCGGCCGAGGCCGTGACGTCCACGGCCGCCCACAGGCCCTTGAGGCCCTGGTATCGGACCGAGCCGTGGACGTAGTGCGCCGGCACGCCGGGAATGGTGTTGCCGTCCAACGTGTCGGTAGCCGTCCGGAATTCCTGAAACCGGAATGCCGCGTACGTGTAGGCCCCCACCAGCGTTACACTGGGGATGGGCTGGAGCGCCACACCGGCTTCCACGCCTCGATGCCGCGCCGAGCCGGCGTTTCGGAAATACCGTCGGCCGGGATCCCCGGGTACCTCGAACGGAATCAACTCATCCCGCACATCTGCCTGATAGGCGCTCGCGGAGTAACCCAGCACACCGGCCACCCTGCCCCTTACACCGGCTTCGTAGTTGACGGCCTTCTGCGGCTGGAGGTCCGGATTGAAGCCACCGGGTCCGGTGGGACGATTGGCCAGCTCGGTCGTGGTGGGAGTCTCGAACGAGGTGGATACGTTGACGTAGGGCTGGAACCCCGGGTCGAGATCCAGCGTCACTCCCGCGCTGGCCGATGGCGAGGCCATGATCCGGCTACCGGAATCGTCTCCGTCGCTGAGCAACCGGTCATCCGCCCGGAAGGCCACCCGATCGTAGCGTGCTCCCAGGGTGAGCGTGGCGGCCGCGGTGAGGTCCGCGCGAACCTCGAGGAACGGCCCGATCTCGCTCACCCGCTCGAGTTGATCGCGCGTGCGCGTCGCGCGGGTGAGCACCGGCGAGAGGTTGAGCCGATCATCCCGCTGCCACTGGAGGTCCAGACCGAGCGTTACCAGGACCGGTCGCTCACCCAGCGCCATTGGGTGGGTCGAGCCGGCGCGCACCCCGTACGCCCAACGATCCAGCTGGATGTACGTGGTCGCAATGGGGTTCTCGAGATCCCTCGTGAGCGCGAACAGGGCGAGGCTCCACAGCCGGCCCGAGGGGGTGCGATGCTCCACCGATATCCCCGCCTGCTCCTGGCGCACCGTCTTTCCCACGTCCGCCGTCACATTCCGCGGGTTGGCCGCCGTGGGTGCGGTGTCAGCCTCGGCTTCGGTGAGCGCGCCGGGGTCGTCCAGGCGCGGGCTGTCCGCCACCAGGAACTGACCCACGAGGTGCGTGCCTGGGGACACCTCGATGCCGTAGCGCAGGCTGGCGCGGCGGGTCTCCCCACGGCTGTGCTCACGGAATCCGTCCGTCGCCCAGCTCGACCCATCGGCCGAAAGCGTGCCGCGCCCCACCGGCGCCGCGACCCCCACGAAGACCTTCCACTGATCCGCCCGCGCTCCGGACCCCGGGGGAGTGCCGTAGGAGCCCCAGAATGCGCGGGACTCGAGCTGCACCCCGGTGGGCCGCGCCTGGTCAGTCCACATGCTGATCACGCCGCCGGAGGCGTTGCCGTAGAGGCTGGACGACGGTCCCCGCAACACCTCGACGCGCGTCACCCGCGCCAGCTCCACGTTGCTCAGCTGCCCCTGCCCGTCCGGCAACGTCTGGGGGATGCCATCCAGGAGGATCTTGACCCCGCGGGCCCCGAAGGCGGAGCGGGCGCCGAACCCGCGGATGGAGAGGTTGTCGTCCTGGGAGGGGTTGTTGCGGTCGGCGATGAACACCCCGGGCACCGTGACCAGCGCCTCGCTTAAGGCCAGCGTCGGCCGCCCCCGGGTGATCTCGTCCCTCAGCACCACGGCCACGGCGAACGGCACGCGCCCGGGGTCGGTGGGGGACCGCGTGACCGACACCGTGACCGGCGAGAGCAGCACGGGGCGGAGCGAATCCGCCCGAGCGCTATCGACCAGAGGACGCTCCTGTGCCAGGAGGCCCTGGGCTGCGGCTGCGAGCCCGAAGGGGATGACGGCGCGTCTCATGCCGGGGGGGGTATGGTGTGCCGCTCGACGGCAAGCGTCAAAGGTGGAGGATCGTCAGCCGAGGACCCGAAAGTGTCGCCAGGATCGCCCGAGACGTATCCGATAGGTCGCGAACTCGTCGAGGTCCAGCGTGAATACGGTGGCAGTCCGCAGCGCCTCCGCAGCCACCACCAGGGATGCGTCCGCCAGGTCCATGGGGTGATCGACATAGCGCCGCATGAGCTCGAAGGCGCGGCTCAGAGCCCCCTCCGAGAGAAACCAAACGCCGAGTCCCCCTCGGACCACGAGATCCTGGAGAGCCAGGGAGCCTCGGCTTCCTGGGTCTAGCAGATGAAACGCTTCCGTGAGAACGGGAACGGTCGTCACGACGGGCTCTTGAATCGCCGTCGAGACCTCCCGGCACCGGTGGTGGGCTGCGTCCTTAGGATCGGACAGGGCGACGAGGGGGCCGGTGTCAATCAGTATCACCGACCGTGCTTCCGGCGGATGATCTCACCAACCGCACGTTTGGCCTCACGGGCAGGCGCGCGGGCGTACCCTCCGGGCCCCAGGTCCAGACTCTGGTAGACCTCGTAGAAGCGGCCGCGGCTGTCAGCTTGAAGGGACTGGTGAAGGGCCTGCAGCCCGGCCTTGAAGGTCTGCGAGGTGTTCAGGCCCGTTCGCTGCACCAGCTCGCGGAGCAGCGCCTCGGAACGGGGATCGAGCCGGACGGTCTTGATGCCCATGACTCCCGCCGCGGTTTGCGTATTACTATGGTAATACAGGGTCACCGGTGCGGCAACACCGGGCCTCTTGCGGGCCGCGTAGCCTCAACCGCACCTTGGGTTGCGTTGGGCGATTCGGACCAGGTATGTGGTCTCAGCGATCTCTGCGGTCTCTGCCATCTCTGCGGTTGATGTCGTTACTCGCGAGCGCGCTGGCCTTCCCACGCTACAGCCCCGCGCAGACCGGCTCGCTGGCCGGGACCGTGCTCGACGCTGCGACCCGCGCGCCGGTGAGCGGTGCCCGCGTGGACGTCACCGCGGCGGGCCGAGTCGTCGCCCGCCCGCTGACGGCGGCTGACGGGTCGTTTCGGGTCGAGCGGCTCGGGCCCGGCACCTACCAGCTCGCGGCTGCCCGGATCGGCTACGCCACCGGATCGGCTGGGCCGGTGACGGTCCGGGCCGCAGAGACCGCCACCGTCACCATCGAGCTTCAGCCTCGCGCGGTCACGATGGATGCGGAGGTGGTGACGGCGTCGCGAGGGGAGGAGAAGGTGCTGGACGCGCCGGCTTCGGTGTCCGTGATCGGCCGCGAGGAAGTCACCACGTCAGCCTCCCTCACGCCGGCCGACTACGTGGCCGAGCTTCCGGGGGTGGACGTCGTGACTTCCGGCCTGACCCAACACAACGTGGTGACCCGCGGGTTCAACAACGCCGGGTCGGGCCAGCTCTTGGTTCTGACCGATAACCGCTACGCCGCCATCCCCTCCCTCCGGGTCAACGCCTACAACTTCATCCCCCTGACCGACGACGACATCGATCGCATCGAGGTGGTGCGCGGCCCCGGCGCCGCCTTGTACGGACCTAACACCACCGCCGGCGTGATGCACCTCCTGACGCGCTCCCCGTTCGACTCCCGCGGGACCACGCTGGTCGTGGCCGGCGGCGAGCGGAGCCTCTTCCAGGCGGCGGCACGCCACGCGGCGACCGCCGGCTCGCGCCTCGGCTGGAAGCTCTCCGGCCAGTACTTCCGCGCCCACGATTTCGGCTTCGTGGACCCCGAGGAGCAGGCCAGCCGCACCGCCGCCCTCGGCGCCGGCGCCCGCGCCGACACCCTGCGGGTGGGCCGCCGCGACTCGACCATCCAGCGCGTCGCCGGAGAGGCGCGGGCGGACCTTCGGGCCGGCGGACTCACCACGCTGATCGCCACCGTGGGCCTCAACCAGGCCATCAACAACGTGGACATCACGGGATTCGGCGCGGCCCAAGTGCATGGCTGGCGCTACCAGTACGCCCAACTGCGACTGGTCCGGCCCGATCTCTTCGCGCAGGTCTTCTTCAACACGAGCGACGCCGGCAATACGTACCAACTGCGAACCGGCCAGCCGGTGATCGACCGCTCACGCATGCTGGTGGGGCAGTTCCAGCACGTGCTGCGTCCTGCGGGCTCCGAGACCCTCACCTGGGGCGTGGACGCCCAGCGCACCGATCCCCGCACCGGCGGGTCCATCTACGGCCGGTACGAATCCGACGACCAGACCAACGAAGCGGGTGGCTATCTCCACTCGGAGACCCGGCTGCGATCGCTGGACCTGGTGGCGGCGCTGCGCCTGGACTACCACAGCCGCGTGCCCGGCGTGGTCCTGTCGCCGCGGGCCGCCGTGGTGCTCCACCCCGCGGCGGAGCACACGGTGCGGCTCACTTACAATCGCGCCTTCAGCACGCCCACCAGCAACGACCTGTTCCTCGACCTCCTGGTGGACTCGTTGCGCGATCCCGCGACCGGCACCGCCATTCCCTTCGCCGTCCGTGCCCTGGGCGTGCCCAAGTCCGGGTTCACCTACCGCCGGACTTGCGGGGCGGCGCTAGGCGGCCTGTGCATGCGCTCGCCCTTTGCACCCGCGTCGCTGGGCGGGCGAGCGGAGTACCTGCGCCCGGACGCCACGCTGCTCTGGAGCGTGCTGGTGGATTCGTTGCGCAACCGCGGCGTGGACTTGACCGGCATCCCGGCGCCAACAGCGGCACAGGTATCCTCGACCCTCGGGCGGCTGGACGCGGGGAACCGCCGATTCAATCCCATTCAGCCGGAGGAGGTCTTGGATCTCGACCCGCTGGGGCATCGAACCACGAACACGCTCGAAGCGGGGTACAAGGGCCTCATCTCGGACCGCCTGCTCGCGGCCGTGGATCTCTACTACAGCTGGTACCGCGGGTTCACCAGCGAGCACATCGCCACGCCCAACGTGTTCTTCGACGGCTCGAGCCTGGGCGCCTATCTGGCGCAGTTTCTCCCGGCGACCCAGGCGGCGCAGGTGGCGACGGTGGTCGCTACCATCCCCGTGGGGACGGTCTCCCCGGAGCAGGCCTTCGATCCCACCGACATTCTCGCCACTTATCGGAACTACGGGCGCGTGAGCCTGTGGGGCCTGGATGCCGCGGCGACCTTCCGGAGCGGCGAGCGCGTGACGCTCGACGCCACGTATTCGTGGGTGAGCGACCATCTGTTCACCTTCCCCAACCTGAGTGGGAGCGCGGACACCCTCGCCCTCAATGCGCCGCGGCACAAGGCATCACTCAGCGCCACCTACCGCGACCCTTTCAGCGAGCTCACGGTGCGCGCGGCCAGCCGCTATGTGGGCGGGTTCCCGGTGAGGTCGGGTATCTTCGCGGGACGGGTGCAGCCCTACGCCGTGCTGGACGGAGACGTGACCGTGCGACTGCCGTTCGCTCCGCGTACCTACCTCACGGTGAGCGGCTGGAACCTGCTCCAGATGAGCGACGACCCGTTCGGGGGCGGCTGGAGCTTCCGCTCGCGCCACCGCGAGTTCGTGCGAGTGCCGGAGATGGGGCGGGTCGTGGTGGCGAAGCTCCGGGCAGAACTGTAGCACCAGGAGGGGCAGGAGGGGCAGGAGGGGCAGGAGAGGCAGGAGAGGCAGGAGGGGCAGGAGGGGCAGACAAGGCAGCGCGGTTTGCTGCCCCTCCCGGTCTTCCTGCCCGGTCTGCCCCTGCTGCCTCTTCTGCCAAGTTTCACGCGGTTTTCACACTCCAGCGGCTAGCCTGTCTGTGGGCTCCGGATCGAGGGGGATGAGATGTTCACGCTGGGTCAACGCCACCAAGTAGCCGAGGTGCCGCAGTGGACGGTGGAGAAGCAAGCCGCCGTGGTCCTAAGGCTGCTGCACGGCGAGCCGATCGACACCGTGAGCGCCGAGACCGGAGTCCCGGTGGACGAGCTGGATTCGTGGCGCCGCGTGTTTCTCCAGGCGGCGGCGGAGGCGCTGCGGAAGTATGGCCGGCGGGTCAAGAAACAAGCCGCCCGGGAGCGCCGCCGCAAGGCGGCCGAGGCGGTGCGCTCGGAGTTCGCGACGGTGCCGGAGCCGGATCCCAACGCCGCGAAGCTCCCGGTGCCGGAGCACCTGCACTATTTGTGGGTGACGCTGGGGCTGGACGACGAATAGTGACGTGAGCGGCTCACCGCTCACCTTGCTGGTCGGCGCGACGCCCCCTGCAGATACAAGACGATCTCGCTCACCTGCCCCTGCGCCGGGCGATCCACCTTCATCCGATCCATCCGCTGCTCCATCCGCAGCACCACCGCCGGCCAGTCGGCGGACGAGTGCTGGCGTGGATCGGGGAGCGCGTGGCAGCGGCTGCACATCGCGGAGAAGGTCCCCCGGCCTGCTCCCTCGGGCAGCGCCGTGCCACTGACCTGGAGCGCGTTGGCGAGAACGTAATTCAGGATCGCTTGGCGTTGTTGCTCCGACGGCACCGGCACCCGCAGCCCGGCGGGGAGGAGCTCCATCCGGAGCCACATGCGGCGCAGCACGCTGGGCCAGTCGGTGGCGGAGTGGAAGGTAGGCGCGGGGAGGCCGTGGCACGCCGTGCAGAACTGGCCCATGGCCTGCGCGCCTTCCGACGGAGGATCGGGCAGGTCCGCGGTCGTGAGACCGGGGGGCGGCAGCGCCGCCTTGGCGGAGGCCAGGAGCAGCCGGTCGTTCACGCCCGCAGCCCCTTGCTGGGCGGTGTCGGGCGCCTCAGAAGCGGCCCGCTCAGGTGCCCCGTCTCCACACGCCGTGAGGGCGGCCACCGCGACCATCAACCATCGGCTCCCTGCGGACAATCCCCTATTCATGCGTGCTCCCCCCGAAGCGTGTGAGCGGTGAGCGGGGGAGCCAGGTCCGGCGCCATGCCGGCAGGCAGGCAGGGAGCCAGCCCGCCGGCCTCCCCGCTCACCGCTCACTGCTCGCCAGTTATCGCGTCGCCACGGGCTGCGACGAGCCACCGGGCCCGACCGGCTCGAGCCGGTTCAACCGCATGTCCGTCGGCAGGCCGGCGGTGATGAACTTCCACAACGGGCAATCTTCGGGCTCCAAATTACCCACACTGAGCGGGCAACGTCCATCCGGGAGCTTGCACTGGTCCAGGCAGAAGCGTTGCGCCGACCCCCGCATTCGACTGGTGCTCCTGGGAGCGAACAACGCGAGACCCTCGACCCGGGTCGCGATGAGCAGGAGCACAACGGCCAGCGCGACGATCGCGAGAATCGTGACGGGGGGCATGGCTACTCCTCTTTCGAAGGCCTGTCTCAACCTCCCGAATTCGCCCTAAAGGGAGAATGAAACCCAGGTGAAGGTGGGACTCCCGCCCCCGGGTCGAGCGGGACATCTTTGGGTCGTCCCTCACGCCCCCTACCGCGAATGGCTCTCATGCGGGCTTCGTCCCTTGGTCTCGCTGGCGCACTCAGCCTGTGCGTGTTGACGCTCGCCCCCCCGACCGGCAAGGCTCAAAGCCGACTGGGCACGATCGATTTCCCCACCTCCGGCGCCCCGGCCGCGCAGGCCGCGTTCCTGCGCGGCACGGCCCTGCTCCACAGCTTCGAATACGAGGACGCCGCGCGCAGTTTCCGGGAGGCCCAGCGGCTGGACCCGGGCTTTGCGATGGCGTACTGGGGCGAAGCGATGACCTACAACCACCCCGTCTGGAACCAGCAGGACCGCGCCGCCGCACGCGCTGCACTGGGGCGTCTGGGACCGACGCCGGAGGCTCGCAAGGCCAGGGCGCCCACGGCGCGCGAGCAGGCGTACCTGGAGACGCTCGAGGTACTCTACGGCGAGGGCTCGAAGCCGCACCGGGATACGCTCTACGCCGCGGCGATGGAACGGCTGGTGAGCGCCTACCCGGAGGACGATGAGGCCAGAGCCTTCTACGCCCTGGCGCTCTTGGGGCTGGGACAGGGGAACCGCGACCTCTGGAGCTACATGCGAGCGGCGGCCGTGGCGCAACCGGTTTTCGAGCGCAACCCGAATCACCCCGGGGCGGCACACTATCTCATTCACTCCTTCGACGACCCCACTCACGCCCCGCTGGGGCTCAAGGCGGCTCGCGCCTACTCCGGCATCGCGCCGGACGCCGCCCACGCCCAGCACATGACCTCGCACATCTTCGTGGCTCTGGGGATGTGGGATGACGTGGTGGCGGCCAACGAGCAGGCCATGCGGGTCACCGAGCGCCAGCTGGGCCGCTCGCCCGTGGGCTGCCGCCACTACAACGAGTGGCTGGCCTACGGGTACTTGCAGCAGGGGCGGGTTCGGGACGCCGCCCGCCTGGTGGAAGAGTGCCGCGCGGACGTGGAACGCCAGCGAGGCGCCGCCGGCTCACTGGAACGCATGCGGGCGATCTACCTGGTGGACAGTCGAGACTGGCAGGGAGCCATCAGCCGGATACCAGTGGACAGCGCGTCGCAGCCGGCCTGGGCTCGGACCGCACGCGACTTCACCGATGGCCTGGGCGCGTTGGCGCGAGGCGACGTCACCGGGGCAGAGGTCGCGCTGAACCGCGTTGTCGCACGGAGGGCCCGCGGATCGGGGGTGGACGGGAACGACGAGGTGGTGGAACGCACGCTCCGCGCGGCGGTGCTGTATGCCAAGGGACAGCGCGAGGCTGCTCTGGCCGAGGTGGAGCGAGCGGCGGCGCTGGAAGAGTCCCTGCCGTTCGAGTTCGGACCCCCGGCGAGCTACAAGCCGCCCCGCGAGCTGTTGGGCGAGTTACTGCTCCAACTCGACCGGCCGGCCGATGCCGTCCGCGCGTTCGGACAGGCGCTCCGCCGGACGCCCGAGAGGGCTGCGACCTTGCTGGGGCTGGCGCGGGCGAGTGCCCAGGCCGGGGACGCCGCGGCGGCCGTGGCCACGTACCGGCAGCTCAAGGCCATCTGGCACCGCGCCGATCCGGGCTACGGGCCGTTGGCTGAGGCCGAGAACTACTTGACGCGTCACCTGAGCGAGCGACCATAGTGGGTCGCGTTAGGAGGAATGCCTTCCATAATTTGCATGATGAATTAACTTAATTTAGCATGGCAAGAGCGAAACGTTCGGCGGTTCGGGAGCCGATCCAGGTCTACCTGACGCATGCGGAGCGTGCCCGCCTGGATCGCTTGGCACGGGAGATGGGAGCGTCCCGCGCCGAAGTGCTGCGGCGGGGCCTGGAGGCCTTGAGCGCGGGTCCGGGACCGTCTGACTACGACCCCCTCGATGATCTGGTCGGTGCAGCGGACGCGCCGGATGCCCCTACCGATCTCGCAGAGCGACACGACGAGTACTTTATTGAGGACCTCGAACGCGAGTGGCATACGCCGCGCCGACGCCGCCGGTCTTCGTAGATAGCTCCGCGTGGATCGCTATGATCCATCGCCGCGATCAGGCGCATCGCGCGGCGGTGAGAATCTGGGCGACGGTGAGGGCACGCCGGCGACCCTTCATCACGACGAACCTGGTCGTGACGGAGGCCTACAAGCTGCTCAACCGGCGCATCGGGCGCCTCATTGCACTCCGCTTCCTCGACTCCGTGCTGTTTCGCCGCCACCGCAGCTTGGTGTGGGTGGACGCCGAGCTGATGCAGGCTGCCGCGGACCACTGGCTACGGCAGTTCGCCGACAAGAACTTCGATCTGACCGACGCGGTGAGTTTTGAGGTGATGCGTCGCGAAGGGATCACCGAGGCGTTCGCGTTCGACCGCGATTTCGAGAGGGCCGGGTTTCGCCCTGTTGCAGCGCTGACCCGCGGTGGGTGAAGGGCGTTGCCTCCGCCCCCGATGGGCTGACATCTTTGGGGGCGGGAGGGCTAGACCTAACTGGTAAGGCGGCGGTCTTGAAAACCGCTGGGCGCAAGCCCTTGGGGGTTCGAGTCCCTCGCCCTCCGTTCTGTCGACACCACAGGAAACCGAGTGCCACCTCCGGGTCCGGCGGGGCCTTCGCTTCGAAAGACCTCGGCGTGTGGCCCTGGGGAGCTTTGATCGGTTGACGGACCGCGAAGCCTTCGGCATCCAGCCGCTCCGCCTCGAACTCGTGCGGCTTCCGTGCCCGATGACGCTGGCGCAGTTCATGGCCCGGTATCCTTCCGAGGTGCCGCGCGAGCGGCTGGCGCTGATCAACCAAGTGGACGCCGTCCCCCCACCCACGCCCACCACACTGCCGCCGGCCTTGAGTAGCAGAGTCGCTCCCGGTAGCGAGACGTTGTAGGTGAAACCGAGATCCGGCCACAGGATGATGGCCGCCGGCCACGCCCACGGCTGTGAGGCGAGAGAGAAGGCGAAACCCGCCCTTCGCGCCTTCAGGCCGAGCACGTGTAGCGAGCCGACGCCCAGGGCCTCGCCCTCGACGATGAACATCCCGACCGTCACCCCGACGGCCGTGCCGTTGGGCAGGAGGGACCTGGCGCGCTGTGCGGCGGCGGGGCCCGGAAGCACGGAGAGTCCAAGCAGCATAACGATGGCGCAGCGCATCCGTCCCCCAGCGTAAAGGTGCGCGCCGATAGTACCGAAAGCCGGTCAAGCAGACGTCAAGGGACCGCACTGGGAGTGACCGGAGCTGTGGGCTGCGGCCGCCGCGATCCGGGCGAACTGCGTGGAAGACGGCGTCCTTGAAGTCGCGTCTGCCCGATTGCGTTTGGTGGAGGCTCCCGGGTATAATCGAGTCTCCGTATGGGCTCCTTGTTGGCTCGACGCCGAGTGGTTGGCCTGGCCCTCCTCATCCTGGCGCCCGGCTTCATGGTCGAAAGCGCCGTCGGCCTGGCGCGCGACGGCGCCATCCATCACGAGACCGTCGGTGCCGCCATCGCACACCACGCCGCGGGCCCCCAAGGGCACCACGGGCACGAGGATGCCGGGCCTTCCCCGCGTTATCCTCCGCACGGCCAGCAGCATCAGCACGGCACCGCCACCGATCACTGCACCCACGCCCACGGCGTGGGCCTGATCAGCGCGTTCGCCTTCCGTGTGGAGGCACCAGTTTCGAAAGCGGCCGAGGAGGACCTTGCTACTCACCTCGACCAAACTCCGCTGACGGACATCCCCCCTCCCAGGGCCTAGCGTCCTGGGGTTGCGGTACGCGGGCATCGCGACCGGCGCCGTGGCGGGCTGCGCTCCCCGGCACCCCCTGCTTCACCCATAGACACCCATAGCGACGCGTCCTGCCGGCGCGTCGGAGGTTTCGCCTTTGATTGTCGCATTCATGAGCGTGGCCGTGCTCGCGGCTGCGCAAGATACCGTCGTCTTGAGCCTCGAGGCCGCCACGGCCCGCGCCCTCGCCGTCAGTCCGGCGGTAATGGCCGCCGACGGCGCGGTGCGGGCGGCACGCGGGCTTCGCGCCGAGGCCTGGTGGCCGTTCCCCGACAATCCGGCCCTGGAGTACGGGCGGGTGCGCCGGACGTCCGTTGGTGGTACGACCTACGACCGTGAGTGGGCCATCACCCAGGACATCGAGCTGGCCGGCCAGTGGGCGTGGCGGGGCTCCGGAGCCACCGCGCTGGTCCGATCGGTAGAGGCGCGGGCGACCGACGCTCGGCGCTCGGCCGCGCTGGAAGCCCGCCGCTCCTACGTGGCGCTCGCCATCGCCCAACTGCGCGCCGCCCTGACCGACTCGGCGGCGGCCTTTGGGGAGACCCTGGCGGAGTTCGCCCGGCGGCAGTTCGACGCGGGGGAGATCAACCGGCTGGAGTGGAACGCAGCCGTGCTCGAGGGAGCCCGGGCCCGGAGCGCCGCCGAGCGCGACCGGGCGGACGCCGAGGCGGCTGCGGCCAACCTGGCCCGCCTGCTGGGACTCCCGCGCGACACGGTTCCGCGCGCCGGGGCGATTCCTCCCATACCCCCACTGGCCTGGGACTCGGACAGCGTGCTGCTGACCATCGCTCGGGCTCGAAGGCCCGATCTGCGCGCGGCGGCGGAGCAGCGGCGCGGCGCGGACCGGTTCTTGACCGCGGCCCGGCTATCGCTCCTGCCCACGCTCACCATCTCCGCGCTGGGCGGCCGCGAGGAGGGAACGGACCGGCTCCTCGGCATCGCCGTGGGCCTGCGGGTCCCACTGTTCCACCGGCAGCAGGCCGCGGTCGGCGCGGCCGCCGCGGACCGCGAGGCGGCCAGGGCGGAGCAGCTCGCCGTGGCGCGTTCCGTCCAGGCTGAGGTCCTCGCGGCGGGGGCGCGGTTCCGCCGCGCTCGCGCCGCCGAGCGCCGGTTCGCCAGAGACGTGCTGCGGGCGGCCACCGAGAACGTGACCCTCACCGAGCGGGCCCTCGCCGAAGGTGAGGTGAGCCTCGCCGAGGTCTTGATTCTGCGGTCCACGGCGGTCACCGCGCAGCTGGAATACCTCGACGTGCTGCGCGCCGTGGCGGACGCCTGGTTCGAGCTGGCGGCCGCCCTCGCTGCGGAGCCGGCCGATCTGCCCACGCTGGTGGGAATGGAGAACTGAAAGATGAAGGATTGGCAGGTACCTCTCGCTATCCTGGCGGCCTCGCTCGCGCTCGCCGCGTGCGGCCGGGATACCCCGGCCACGGAAGCTGAAAAAGACCAGGCGGCGCCGGACGTGGTGCAGCTTGATTCCGCCCAGCTTGACGCCGCGGAGGTCACGCTGGACGGCGTTCGGGCGCTGCCGCCGGACACCATCACGCTGACCGGAACGGTCACCTTCGACGCCGCGCGCGTCAGTCACGTCGGGCCCAGGACGCAGGGCCGCGTGCGTCGCGCGGACGTGGACATCGGCTCGCGCGTGGCGGCGGGCGATACCCTGGCGGTGCTTGACAGCCCCGAGCTGGGGGGCGCGCAGGCTCGCTGGGTGAAGGCCCGGGTCACGCGCGACCTCGCCCTCCGCAACTTCGAGCGCACGGAGCGGCTCTTCCGGGACGGCATTGTCTCGGAGCGGCGGCGGCTCGAAGTCGAGGCCGAGCTGCGCGACCGTGAGGCCGAACTAGCCGCCGCGCTCCAGGCTCTCTCAGCGCTCGGCGCCGACCCCGATACCACAGGCTCCGGTCTCTTCGTGCTGCTCTCGCCCCTGGCCGGCGAGGTGGTGGAAAAGCACGCCACCATAGGCGAGGTGGTGGGGCCGGAGAACACGTTGTTCGTGGTGGGGGAACTCAACCGGGTGTGGCTGCTGCTGGACCTGTACGAGACGGACCTGGCGCGCGTCCGCGTCGGCACCCCCGCCAGCGTGGTGGCCGATGCCTATCCCGACCGCCGGTTCGAGGCCCGCGTGGGACAGATCAGCTCGGTGGTGGACACCGTGTCCCGCACCATCAAGGTCCGGGTGGAGATTCCCAACCCCCGCCATCTGCTGAAGCCCGGCATGTTCGCCCGGGCCGGGCTCGCGGTGGACGCCCGGCCCAACGCGCTCGGCATCCCGCATGCCGCCGTGCAGTCGCTCGAGGGCCGGGACGTGGTCTTCGTCCCCGAGGGGCCGGCGCGGTTTCGAGCCCGTCCCGTCGTCTTGGGTCCTCCGCGCGCGGGCGGTTGGGTGGAGGTGCTTCAGGGCCTCGCCCGCGGTGACTCGATTGTGGTGGGTGGCAGCTTCGCGCTGAAGGCGCACCTGCTGCGGTCCAGCTTCGGCGAGGAGCACTGACATGATCCAGCGGATTGTGGACTGGGCCCTGGGCCAACGCTTGCTGGTGCTGGTGGGGGCGGCCGGGGTGGTGGGCGGCGGGTACCTCGCCCTCCGCCGCCTGCCGGTGGACGCGTTCCCGGACGTCTCGCCCGTCCTGGTCCAGGTCATCACCGAGTCGCCGGGGCTGGCGCCGCAGGAGGTCGAGGCGCTGGTCACCTACCCGGTGGAAGTCGCCATGAACGGGCTGCCCGGGGTCACCCGTGTCCAATCCATCTCGGGCTTCGGATTCTCCCAGGTGAACGTCTACTTCCGCGACGACATGGACATCTACTTCGCGCGGCAGCTCGTGTTTGAGCGGGTCCAGAACGCGCGCGAAGCGATCCCCCCGGGGCTGGGCGAACCGGTGTCGGGACCGATCACGACCGGTCTGGGCCAGGTCTACCAGTACTTGATCGTCGGCGACGGCATCGCAGCCGACTCCCTCCGCACCCTGCAAGACTGGATCGTGAAGTTCCGGTTGCGCACGGTGCCCGGCGTCGCCGACGTACTGTCCTTCGGCGGGCAGGTGAAGCAGTTCCAGGTGCAGCTCGATCCCGGAAAGTTGATCCGCTACGGCGTGACGCTGCCGCAAGTAGTGGAGGCGCTCCAGCGGAACAACAGCAACGCCGGCGGCAGCTACGTGGTCGTGGGCGCCGAGGAGTACCTGGTCCGGGGGCTCGGCCTGGCTCAGACGCTCCAGGACATCGGCAACATCATCGTCGCGGAGCGGGAGAACGCACCCGTGTACGTGCGCAACCTCGGCGCCGTCGCGTTTGGCCCCGAGATCCGCCGCGGCGCCGTGACGGTGAACGGCGAGGGCGAGCGGGTCGCCGGTATCGTGCTCAAGCGCATCTTCGAGAACACCTCGGCGGTCATCGAGCGGGTACGCCAGGAAGTGGCCGCCATCAACCGGTCCCTGCCGGCCGGGATCCGGGTCGTTCCGTTCTACGACCAGGCCGACCTGGTGCAGCGGGCGGTGGCCACGGTCCGGGACGCGCTGCTCGAAGGCGGCGTGCTCATCGTCGGCGTGTTGCTGCTGTTTCTCGGGAACGTGCGCAGCGCGGTCATCGTCACCACCATGCTCCCGGCGTCCGCTCTGCTGGCGTTCATCCTCATGGAGTTAGCCGGTCTCTCGGCGAACCTGATGTCGCTCGGCGGCCTGGCGATCGGCATCGGCATGCTGGTGGACGGGGGCGTCGTGATGGTCGAAAACATCTACCGCCATCTGGGCGAACACCGGGGAGCCGAGGTTCCGCGCCTCACCGTGATCCGCCGCGCCGCGCACGAGGTGGCCCGGCCGGTGGTGTTCGCGATCTCGATCATTATCATCGTGTTCCTGCCCCTCTTTACGCTCGAAGGGGTCGAAGGCAAACTGTTCAAGCCCATGGCACTGACCATCACCTTCGCAATGCTAGGCTCGCTGGTGTTCTCCCTCACGCTGGTGCCGGTGCTCTGTGCTCTCGGGCTCAAGGCGGGAGCGGAGCAGGACACGCGCGTGGTACGTTGGATCAAGGCGCGCTACGAGCCCTTGTTGCATTGGGTGCTCCGGCGCCCGCGCGCCGTCGTGGCCGGCGCCGTGGCGGCGCTGGGCATCAGCCTCGCCCTGGTCCCGTTCCTCGGTACGGAGTTTGTGCCGGCGCTGGAGGAAGGGTCCATTCTCTACCGCGCCACCCTGGCCCCCAGCGCAGGCCTGGACGAGGCCATCCGGGTGGCGGGCCGGTTGGAGCGGCTGGCGCGGGACTTCCCCGAGGTGGTGGATGTGGTCTCCAAGATCGGTCGCGCGGAGCTGGGTGGGGATCCGGAGCCGGTGAACAACGTGGAAACGACCGTGACGCTGCGGCCCATCGAGCAGTGGGCCACCGGCCGGACGAAGGCGCAATTGGTGGACCTCATGCGGCAGCGCATGCAGGCGATTCCGGGAATCGCGCTCAATTTCTCTCAGCCCATCGCTACCCGCGTGGACGAGTTGATCTCCGGAGTCCGGGCGCAGCTCGCGATCAAGATCTTCGGCGACGACCTCGACAGCCTGGCCCGTCTGGGCAGCGAGGTCGAGCAGGTCATCCGGGGTATCCGGGGCGCGACCGACGTCCAGACGGAACAGGTGTTGGGCCAGCCCCAGCTGCTCATCCGCATTGACCGGACGGCCGTGGCGCGCCTGGGGCTGAATGTCGAGGACGCGCAGGAGGTGATCCGCACGGCGATCGGCGGGGCCGAGGCCGGCCAGGTGTTCGAGGGCCAGCGTCGGTTCGCTATCTTCGTGCGCTACGCCGAACCCTATCGCGCGACACCCCAGGAAGTCGCCCGGGCGCTGGTGGCCACGCCGGAGGGCGCGCGCGTGCCGTTGGCCCAAATTGCCCGGATCGAGGAGACCGTGGGACCCAAGCAAATCAGCCGGGAGGCCAACCAGCGGCGCATCGTGGTCCAGGCCAACGTGGAGGGCCGGGACCTCGGCGGGTTCGTGGCGGAAGCGCAGGCGGCGGTTGCCCGGGCCGTGCGGCTCCCGCCGGGGTACTTCGTCACGTGGGGCGGCCAGTTCGAGAACCAGCGGCGGGCGATGGCGCGACTTGCCGTGATCGTCCCGGTGACGATCGGACTCATCTTCCTCCTGCTGTTCGGTTCCTTCAACTCGCTGAAGCAGGCCACACTGATCATTCTCAATGTACCGTTTGCGCTCATCGGGGGGATCGTGGCGCTGTTTGTCACGGGGCAGTACCTGAGCGTGCCCGCCTCGGTGGGGTTCATCGCGTTGTTCGGCGTCGCGGTGCTCAATGGCGTCGTGCTGGTCACCTACATCAACCAGGTGCGCGCCGAGGGTGCCCTGCTGGAGGAGGCGGTGCTGCGGGGAACCCTGCTGCGCGTGCGGCCGGTCCTGATGACCGCCCTGGTCGCGAGCCTCGGCCTGGTCCCGCTGCTCATCGCCCGGGGAGCCGGCTCCGAGATCCAGCGCCCGCTTGCCACGGTCGTGGTCGGTGGGCTGGTTACGTCCACCCTGCTGACCCTGCTGGTGCTTCCGGCGCTCTATGGCGTCTTCGAGCGGCGGAGGGTCGAGTTCTAGGAGGAGCGCATGAAGCTCATTCTGGCGATCGTTCGGGACTTCAAGGTGACCGAAGTGGTAGACGCGGTGGAGCAGGACGCGACCTTTCCGGGGATGAGCGTGCTCGACTGCCGGGGCTTCGGCCGGGAGAAAGCCGCGCCCCACGAACACGCGTCCCAGGAGGAGCTAACGGATTTCGTGGACCGCAAGGCGCTGATCGTGGCGGTGCCGGATGAGACGGCCGGTGCGATCGCCCGCCGGATCGAGCAGCTGGCGCATACCGGGCGGCCCGGGGACGGCAAGGTGTTCATCCTGCCGCTGGAAGCCGCCGTGCGGATTGCCACCGGTGAGCGAGGAGAGGCAGCGCTGGAATGACATCCCTAGCGCGTAGCGTGTGGAAGACCCCCGAGGCATGGCGGACGTACCTCGCGGGGGCGTTGTGGATCGCCGGCACCGTGGTATCGGTGGCGACGGGCGAGCCCGACGTGGCCGGCTGGCTGCGGATCCGGCTCGATGGTCCCGGGCTCCTGCTGCTCGCCGGGGCGCTCATCGGCGGCTGGAACTTCTTCCCCAAGGCCGTGACGGCCGTCCGCCGCCGGCGGCTGGACATGAACTTTCTGATGACCGTGGCCATCGCGGGCGCCATCCTGATCGGGGAGCCGATCGAAGGGGCGGCGATCGCGGCGCTGTTCTCGTTGGCCGAACTCCTGGAAGCCGCCGCGGTGGCCCGGGCGCGCCGCTCGATCGAGGAGCTGGTGCGGCTGGCGCCGGTGCGCGCGCGGGTGGTGACCCCGGAGGGGACCGAGCGGGAGATCGCGGCCAGTGAATTGACCAAGGGCCACCGCGTGCGGGTGCGACCGGGCGAACAGGTCCCCATTGACGGCCGGGTGCTGGAGGGCGCGTCGGGGGTGGACGAAGCCACCGTGACGGGCGAGTCCGTTCCGGTCACCAAGCGTCCGGGCGATCCCGTCTACGCCGGCACGCTGGTGGCCGAAGGGTATCTCGAAATCGAGGCGACCACCGACGCCGGCGACACGACGCTCGACAGGATCGTCAAGCTGGTGCGCCAGGCCCAGGCGCAGCGCTCGCCGAGCGAGCGGTTGGTAGAGCGGTTCGCCAGGTATTATACCCCCGCCGTCACCGGCCTCGCCGTGCTCACGATGGCGTTGCCGCCGTTCCTCGGCTGGGGTACGGGCCTCGAGTGGCTCACCCGCGGCCTCACGTTGCTGGTCATCGCGTGCCCGTGCGCCCTGGTGATCGCTACGCCGGTCACCGTGGTCAGCGCCATCACGTCCGCCGCCCGCCACGGCGTGCTGATCAAAGGCGGCGAATACCTCGAAGCGCTGGGGCGGACCTGTGCCATGGCCTTCGACAAGACGGGATCGCTCACCGAGGGCCGGCTGAACGTGAGCGAGGTGGAAGGGATTGATGGAACGCCGCCGGACGAGGTGCTGCGGCTGGCCGTCGCGGTGGAGCAGCGATCGGAACATCCCATCGCGAGAGCCATCGTACGCCGCGCCCTGGAGCAGGGTCTGTCCGCGCCCGCGGGAGAGGTGACCGGTTTCGAAGCGCGAACCGGCCGCGGTGTGGTGGCGACCGTAAACGGCCGGGAGATCCGCGTGGGCACTCCGGACCTGTTTGCCGGCAGTCTCCTGCCGGAGCGGTTCGGGGAGCTCGAACGGCAAGGGAAAACGGTGGTGCTGATCGGCGAGAACGGGCGTGTGGTGGGACTCATCGCCCTGGCCGATCAACCTCGTCCGGCCGCGGCGCGGGTGCTCCGGCGCCTGGGACGGCTCGGGGTGCATCAGCAGGTCATGCTCACCGGTGACCACGAGCTGGTGGCCGGGCGCATCGCCCAAGAACTCGGGATCGCCACCGTGCGGGCACGCCTGTTGCCCGAGGATAAGGTCCGGGCGGTGGAGGCGCTGCGCCGGGAGCACACGACCGTGGCGATGTTGGGGGATGGGGTGAACGACGCACCGGCCCTCGCGGCGGCCAGTGTCGGGATCGCCATGGGCGCCGCCGGCTCCCCCGCCACGATCGAGACCGCCGACGTGGCGCTGATGGCGGACGACCTCGCGATGTTGCCCTACGCCGTGCGCCTCGCCAAGTTGGCGCGGCGCATCATCCGGTTCAACATCGTGCTGGCGCTGGGTCTCAAACTGGTGCTCGCGGGGGGCGCCATTGGGGGCGCTGTCTCTCTGCTGGTGGCGGTGCTGGTGGGCGACATGGGGGCCTCGCTGGTAGTCACGCTGAACGCCATGCGCCTGGCGCAGCTGGGGCCCGAGGACGTGCGGTGACGACGCAACCCTTGCCCTGCTGCTCGTCCGCCTGGTGGTTGGAGCGGTATCCTTTCGCCTTGCGGGTGGGCGCCCCATATGATATCATGATATCACGGAGGCGGATGATGGCTCAACTCGTGGTTCGCAATCTCGATCAGGATGTGAAAGCGAAGCTCCAGCAGCGCGCGCGGCGCCACGGCCGGAGCACCGAGGAGGAAGTGCGCGACATCTTACGCAACGCCGTCCAAGCCGGCGCTTCGCGAGCGACGCTCGGCACCCGGCTCAAGGCGCGCTTCGCGCGTGTGGGCCTCACCGAGGATATCCCCGAACTTCGGGGCCACGCCGCCATGCCCGCGGCCTTCCGCCGGTGATCCTGCTCGACACCGACGTGCTGTCGGCGTTGATGCGCCGCGAGAGCGACCCGGCGGTCGTCACCTGGCTCGACGATCAGCCCGCCGAGTCCATCTGGACCACCGCGATCACGGTGTTCGAGATTCGCTTCGGCCTCGAGAACCTCGCACGCGGCCGCCGAAGGCGTCTTCTGGAAGACGCCTTCGCCAGGGCGCTGGAGGAGGACTTCGAGGGCCGCGTGCTCCCGTTCGACCAGATGTCGGCGCACACCGCAGCGGCTATTGCAGCCAAGCAACGCGCCGCGGGACGACCCGTCGAGATCCGCGACGTCCAGATCGCCGGAATCGCCGCCGCACGCAAGGCGGCGCTGGCCACCCGCAACACCCGGCACTTCGCGGACTTCGGGATCCGGCTCGTGAACCCCTGGACCGTCCCGCCCCGTTAGCCGCTCCCGCCTGCCGGTAATGGTCCGGCTTGCCGTCCTTCATCCGTGGGCCAATCTTGGCTATATGGGAGCACACGGAGAGGACTCCAGCCGCCGACCTCCCTGTCGCAAGCCCTCCCGCGCAGGCAGTTTACCGAACCTGACGAATGGCAGACCCTCGTGACCGAATCGGAGTGAACCATGCGACGCATCAGATCCAGGCCCCTACGGTCCCCACTGGCTCAGTTCAGCGCCTCCTTCGTCCTCCTCGGCATCGCCATCGTCGCAACGGCGACGGCTCAAAGCCAGCGCCCCATGACGTTCATGGACGTGCAGGACCTCCGCTCTTTCGGCTCGGAGGCGCCGAGCCCGGACGGCCGCTGGATGCTGTACACCATCACCACGCCGGACTGGCAGACGGCGAAGGAGCAGTCGGACATCCATCTGGTCTCGCTCCAGGTGGGGGTCACGTCCTCGAAGCAGATGACCTTCACCAAACAGCACAACGAGACCTCACCCCGGTGGTCCCGCGACGGCCGCTTCTTTGTCTTCCTGTCCGACCGTGACGCGCCGTCCAACGCCGCCCGCCAGAACCAACTCTACCTCATGCGCACCGACGGGGGCGAAGCCCGGCGCATTACCGATGCCAAGGACGGTGTGGCCGATTTCGCCCTCAGCCGGGACGGCCGGTGGCTGGTCTTTCGCGCCGGGAAGTCGGGCGAGCAGCAGCTGTACCGCCTATCGGTGGCGGCGATCGCCGAAGGCGAGGCCCAGGCGGAACAGCTCACCCGGCAGCCGGCCGGGGTGGGCCGCTGGGAACTGGCCCGAGACAGCCGGCGCATCTACTTCATCACGCCGGACAGCGTGGATACCGAGGAGAAGCGCCGCCAGGAGAAGGACTTCACCGTCACCGTGTATCACCTGGAGCGGCCGCTGGAGCACCTGTGGGTTCTGGATCTCGATCCGGTACGCGCCACCCGGCTGACCCAGGACCCGTCCTACTCCGTGACCGGTTTTACGATCTCGCCCGACTCCCGCTGGGTCGGATTTCGCGCGGTCTCGTCCGACCGCTTCAAGCGGACCCGCGGCGGTCTGGTCATGGGCGGCGAGTCGAACCTTTACACCGAGCTCTACCTCCTGGAGGCGGCGACCGGCCAGATCGAGCAGCTGACGCGGGCCGAAGAGATCGGCAAGGGAGGGCCGTACTTTTCGCCTGACGGACGCTGGGTGGCCTTCACCGCGCCCCGCGACCTGACCCGCTACACCCGCGGGTTGACGCAGCGTCTCTACCTCCGCCCGGTGGATCAGCGAGGCGGCCAGTTCCGCCGGCTGGGGGATGCCTACGATGGCGACGTAGGCCTCGACTTCTGGTCCCCCGACGGCAACACGGTCTACTTCAACGGGGGCGTCCGCGCTACGGAACAACTCATGGCGCTCGACGTGGGCCGCAACACGGTCCGGCAACTCACCAGCCAGGACGCGCGGCTCCGCGTCGAGCGGGACGACGATGCCGGCGTCCTCCTGATCAACTACTCCAATCCGTCCACGCCTTCCACCCTCTTCACGGTGGCGTCAGTCGACCAGCTGACCGACCGCGCAGCCTGGCGCCAGCTCACCGATGCGAATCCCCAGGTGCGCTCGTTTGCACTGGGATCTCAGGAGGAGATCACCTGGCGCTCCACCGACGGGAAGCAGGTCGGCGGCGTGCTTACGTTGCCGCTGGGCTACCAGCGGGGCCAGCGATATCCCCTGATCGTCTGGATTCACGGCGGCCCCTCGGCGGCCGACGTCAACCAGTTCAACGGATCCGTTCAGGTCTACGCCGGCAGCGGCTACGCCGTGCTGCGGCCCAACTACCGCGGCTCGTCGAACTACGGAGAGGCGTTCAACGACATCAACGGCAACTACTTCCCCCAGGGCTACGACGACATCATGACCGGCGTGGACCACCTGATCGCCCAGGGTATCGTGGACGGGAACCGCATGGGGGCCATGGGCTGGAGCGCGGGCGGCCACTGGTCCAACTGGATCCTCACCCACACCGACCGGTTCAAGGCCATCAGCACCGGCGCCGGCGCCATGAACTGGATCTCGATGTACGCCCAGACGGACGGCCAGCGCCACCGGCAGGAGTACTTCGGCGGCAAGCTGCCGTACCACGACTTCGACGCCTACTGGAACCAGTCGCCGTTGAAATACATCCTGAACGCGAAGACGCCGACCATGATCCACGTGGTGAAGGGCGACCCGCGGGTGCCGGCCCCCCAGTCGGCGGAACTGTTCATGGCGCTGAAGCAGCTGGGCGTGCCGACCGAGTTCTTGATGTACCCGGGCGACAGCCACGGGATCCCCGATCCCCGCAACCGGATGGTCAAGGCCGTGGCCGAGAAGGCCTGGATGGACTACTACGTGCGCGGCACGGGCGAGAAATTCGCCTGGCACGCGGTGCGGCGAGAGCTGCTGAAGACACTGGAAACGCAGGCCACGACCGACGGACAAAAGACGGGACAGCCGTAGCGGGAATCGGCGCGCTGGAATAGCATACAACGGCGCGGAACGGCGCAAGCGGTCCCTTCCCGCCTTTGGAGAGGTGGCCGAGTGGCTGAAGGCGGCGGTTTGCTAAACCGTTATAGGGCCGAAAAGCCTTATCGGGGGTTCGAATCCCCCCCTCTCCGTCGTGAAGCTGTCAGCCATCAGCAATCATAGGTCTTCATGCCGATCTTCGTGAGCGCGCCGCCGCGTCTCCGCTTCGCGCCCTCGCCCACGGGCTACCTGCACGTGGGCGGCGCCCGCACCGCGCTGTTCAACTGGCTCTACGCCCGGAGGACCGGCGGGACCTTCCTGCTCCGCATCGAGGACACCGACAAGCAGCGCTCCACGGAAGAGCACACCCGCGTCATCCTGGATGGGCTCACCTGGCTGGGGCTCGACTGGGACGAGGAGGTGGTGTTCCAGGGCGCCCGCGTCGAGCGGCACCGCGAGGTCGCGGACCAACTCCTCAGGACCGGGGCGGCTTACGAGGAAGAGGGCGCCATCCGGTTCCGCATGCCCGCCGGGGAGATCGCCTTCGACGACGCGGTCTACGGGCACATCGTCTTCAAGGGCGAGGACATCCGGGACTGGATCATCCTGCGCTCCGACCGAACGCCCACCTACAACTTCTCGGTCGTCGTGGACGACATCGACATGCGCATCACGCATGTCATGCGCGGGGACGACCACGTCTCCAACACGCCCAAGCAGATCGCCGTCTACCGGGCCCTGGGCGCCGCGCTCCCGGTGTTCGCCCACGTGCCCATGATCCACGGCAAGGACGGGAAGAAGCTCTCCAAGCGCCACGGCGCCACGGCGGTGGGGGACTACCAGCAGCTCGGCATCCTGCCCGCGGCGATGCGCAACTTCCTGGCCCTGCTGGGCTGGAGCCCCGGCGGCGACCGCGAGCTGTTCTTCGACATCGGTGAGCTGATCCAGGCGTTCTCCCTCGACGGCATTCAGAAGAAGAGCGCCGTCTTCGACACCACCAAGCTCGAATGGATGAACGGCCAGCATCTGACGCGCACGCCCGGGGCGGAGATCCTGCGGATCATCGCGCCGCTGCTGGTCCAATACGGCGTCGATGCCACCCACGACCGGGACCGGCTGAGCCGGATCGCCGATGTGGTGAAGGACCGATCGCGCACCACGCTCGATGTGGCACGCCAGGTGGCGGTGCGGGTCGGCTCCGCTCCGGACCCTGACGACAAAGCGCGCGGGTTCGTAGCGAAGACCGGAGAGCCGATCTTTCGATTGGCGCTTCAGCAGTCGGCGGAGTTCCTGCGGAATCTGCCGCCCAGCGAGTTCACCGCCCAGAGGCTCGAAAAGGGGTTCGAGGATCTCTCGTCCCGAACGGGC
>Ga0209172_10002659_pt1 | contig 30581 bp, 39 predicted proteins | sample LarsenN4metaG_FD_184113 | JGI IMG/M metagenome (GOLD analysis project Ga0209172, IMG submission 184113) | Hot spring sediment bacterial and archeal communities from British Columbia, Canada, to study Microbial Dark Matter (Phase II) - Larsen... ... | reverse complement strand
AGGGATTCGAGCGTAGGACGCGAGAGGCCGGTCAGCTTGGCGAGCCGTTCATAGGTCATCCGCTCGCCTGTTCGGCGGCGGTGTTCATCCATGGCTTCTCGAAGCCTGACGCGTAACACAGGCGGCCCATAGCTTGTATTGAAAATACAAGTTCAAGGAACTAGACTCCCCGACTCAGGAGAGCAGTGTATGGTTCCGCTCTGGCCTTGTTAAGGAGAATCCTCCGGTGGCAAAGCGTAAGCTGACTGTGATTAGCCTCTATACTGGCGTGGGCGGGCTTGATTTTGGGTTCGAGGCGGCCGGGTTTCACACAGGGGCAGCAGTCGAGCTTGATGCAGCTGCCTGCCGGATGGTGAGGAGAAACCGCCCCGAATGGGGGTTGATCGAAGGCGACATCCACGACATCAGCTCGGACACGATCCTTCGCACAGCGGGTGTGGAGGCGGGGGATGTGGACGTGCTGATCGGCGGGCCACCGTGCCAGCCTTTCTCAAAGTCCTCCTATTGGGTCAACGGCGACGCCCTTCGGCTTGACGATCCGCGAGCGGACACTCTCACTGCCTATCTTCGGGTGCTGCGCGACACCCGTCCCAGGGCGTTTTTGCTTGAGAACGTTTATGGACTTGTCTACGACGGCAAGGACGAGGGCTTGCGCCATCTCCTCACGGGAATCGAGCAGATCAACCGGGAAATCGGGACACGCTACACCGTTACTTGGAAGATGCTTAACGCCGCCCACTATGGCGTGCCGCAGATCCGCGAGCGCGTCTTCTTGATCGGGAGCCGAGACGGCACGCCATTCCGGTTTCCGGCGACAACGCATGCCCCCCGCGAGGAGATTGGGCTTCTCGACGCGCGCGAGCCGTTTCGTACGGCTTGGGATGCCATCGGCGATCTGCCGCGAATGCCGAATGAGCCATCCATCGAAGTTGGCGGGAAATGGGGGGACCTGTTGCCCTCGATCCCCGAAGGCCAGAACTACCTTTGGCACACAAACCGCGGTGGCGGCGAGCGGCTGTTTGGCTGGCGTACGCGCTATTGGAGCTTCCTTTTGAAGTTGGCCAAGGATCAACCTTCGTGGACCATCCAGGCACAGCCTGGCTCGGCGATCGGTCCCTTCCACTGGTGCAGTCGGAAGCTTACAATTCGCGAGATGTGTCGCATACAAACGTTTCCTGATGACTTGATTTTCGATTGCGGCCGAACCGATGCCCAAAAGATGATCGGCAATGCTGTTCCGTCGCTACTGGCCGAAGTGTTGGCTCGCGAGATACGTCGACAGCTGCTTGGCGATCACCGAGCGCTGGGCTGCGTGAAGCTAATGCCTCCCGTACGCCGGCCAGTCCCTGAGCCGGAGCCGATCATGCCGGTCCCCGCGAAGTATCGGTCAATGATCGGCGATCATCCTGATCATCCTGGAGAAGGGCGGCTATCCGGCAAGTTAAGAAAATCAAAAGCTCTTGCGGAGAATGTTCAGGGGTCGCTCTTGTCGGCTGCCGAATAGGCCGGATCGACTGAGGGAGCGCCGCCAAGAAACTGCGTTAGGATGGCGGTGATGGCTTCCTCGGTGATTGTCTGACACTCCCAGACAATCAGGACCTCCCAGCCGCGCGCGCGCAAGGTCGCAACCGCCTGATCATCACGACTTCGGTTTCGTGACAGCTTCGGAAGCCAATACTCTGGTCGCGATTTGGGTAGCCGTGCCAAACGACAGCCCGGATGCTGATGCCAGAAGCATCCGTGGACGAGAACGATCTTGCGAAGCCGTGGGAATACTAGATCGGGCGTGCCAGGCAGGTCACGACGGTGTAGGCGAAACCGATAGCCAAGTTTATGGGCAGCGCTTCGCACGCGGAGTTCCGGACCGGTGTTGGTCTTGCGAATTCGACGCATGTGTGCACTGCGCTCGGCAGGTGACAATTTGTCGTTGCTCCCCATAACGCCATCTATTCAATCCCGCCTTCGTCGCTCAAGGTTCGCACCTCGCCCAAACATCGACCTCATCGCATGGCGAATCGCATTGCCTGCGGAATGTTTCCGCTTGGCGCTTTCCGCGGGCCGCGTTGTCGGCATGACGGACAGTCATGATGGTCCATCCCGTGTCCTTTAGAGATGCGGCTATCATCCGAGCGGGATTATCTATAAGACGATCCCGGATTGAACCAAAGCGGATCACCATCCTTGCGCCTGGCCTGCAATGTGCTCCGACGTTCAGCCAAACGTCGCGAAGATCTGATACGAAACGGTCACGACCGGCATGGGACAGTTGCCCATTGGACGAGTAATCGACTGTCGGTGGCCCGCCAAGAAACCAGTTCCGTATCCATTGATCGGGCAAGTACGTCCTCAACCCATAATATGGCGGGGATGTCACGACCCAATCGAACTTGCCAGCAACCTCGCGCGCTTTATCAATCGTTGATTGGTGTCGACTGTCTCCTTCGATCGCGGCACCAAGCACCTTCGGTGACACGCTTCCATAATATCGGTTTGCTCGATCGCTGATTATGTCGAGAACCTCGACACGAGGGGGTGACAATTTTCGCTTTGTCCAAAATTTGACTGCATATGCGGGCTTTGGCCCGTACGTGCGAGGACTCTGGTTTGAGAAGTATGAATGCTTTGTTCGTCCGGATGGACCGTGCAACGCCCCGAGCATAATGCCCCTCAGTGCCGCGGCTACTGGCGCTGCAACCGAGTTGTGGAGCAAGGCCTCCCTGATCAAACAAATGTCTCCTAGGACATCGCTGTGGTAGGCGAGACGCCAAAATTCCCCGTCAGGTATGTCGGCGGTTTTATTGCGGCGTTGCAGAATTGCTTTTGCGCATTCAACGATTTCCGCTGGCGTTGGCGCGACGAGTTTTGCTTGGGTGGCAGCCGTGGCGACGCGCGATGCATCAATTCCAACCGTCCTCAATCCGAGAAGGCGAGCAGCAAAATTTGTCGTGCCGCGTCCGCAAAAGGGGTCTAGGACGCGTTCGCCCGGCACAGCGTGCTTCTTAAGAAGCGTCAAAGGGAAATCCAAGGGGAACATGGTGAAGTAAGGACAGATGGCATTGAGCCGCAAGGCGTCTGCCGCGACCACCTGGGAAGCAGTGCTCAATCTCAGTCTCCCGGTCCAACCTTAATATAGGTTGTTTGCTTGGGACCACGTTTGAAAGAGTGCCAGCCTTTCCCCTGTGCTCCAAGGATTGCGTCCATTGTTGAGGCCACTAACTGGAACGCCTTCTGGTCGCGACCGTCGAGTGTCTCAGGCAGAGCCGAGGCGATCACGCTGCGCGCATGCCCCCAAGCGGCGCCGTCGCCTTTCAGCTTCGCCATGAGTTCGGCGTCCTGTTCGACGGCACGTCGGGCCAGTTGTTGGTAGTGCACCTCCAGATCCGGAGGTTCTTCGTCGATTTGCTCTCCGAGGAGATCACTGGATGGCTGCGAAGGCATCGGCGATTGCGCGGCCCCTCTGGCCTGATCAATCGATGCACGAGCTTGATCGATCAGAGCCGCCATCTCACGCCGAAGGTCTGTCGCGAACGTCGGGACCGCTTCACGAGAATATTTCGGATCAGCAGCCTTGTAGGTGTCCTCAAATGAGAGAGCACGGATGGATACCGGATATGGCTTCCCGCCGACAGAACTCCAGAAGACCCCCTGACCCGCAATCGGTTCATTCAGCAAGGAACTCAGCAGGTCGTCGCTGAAATGGGCATTCGCCCGCTTCACGCTGGCGAGATCGCCTGCTGACAGAAGATGGAATATGAACCAATTGTCCCCCTGGCTCAGAATCTCGTTCGGGATCGACCCAGGCTGCTGGGTGATTAGAAGCGCGCCAAGATCGTACTTCCGGCCTTCCTTGACCCAGGAGATATACGGCTCGGCCGCTGCTGCGCGTTCGTTCAGGACCGCCTGCGCCTCTTCGATCACGGCAATCACGGGTATGGTCCGCGGCTCCGCCTTGGTGAACTCCTCCTGATTGCGATCGAAGATTCGACGAAGGATGATGCCGGCAAGAATGAAGGACTGCGTACCACGCATCTGCGAGACGTCCACAACGCAGATCTTGCCGGCTTCTAGTGCCTTCATCAGGAGGCCCATGAACTGACTGCTCCTATCGTGAAGCATTCCGACAACGTTGGTCATATTTGACCGCGCGGCCACGGCCTCGGCCTCCTGGCGGTTGGCATCGAGATTCATGATCGTTGCAATGTCGTCGAGGTCAGCACCGCCCCTATCACGATCGATGAGATCAACGAGTTGTCTCCACCTCTCCGGTGACAGGGCGCGGAGCTTGGCGACGTTCTGTTGGTCCTGGCGCTCGGGCGGGAGGGCAATCGAGATGACATCGCTGGGTCGCAGCTGCCGGATGTCGAGCTTAATCCCGCCGGCGGTGAAAGACCCATAGAAGGGGCTGGGAGCGCTTCGAGCCGTGAAAACAACCAGTTTATCCTGGAGATGTGGAACGTCACACAGACCAGGGCGGCCTTTGTCGTCAGGCCAGAAATATTCTCCGTCAGGATCGAAGATGATTGTGCCCACGGGTTCCTCGCGATCTCCGCGCTTCGTGACCGTGGGCGTCGTCTCGTAAAGCCTGCTGAACAGCAGCTTGTTCAAATTCGATTTGCCGAAGCCAGCTCGTGCGAAGACGAAGCTGCGGCGGGCTACCAAGCTCGACACCGGGAACCGGACCATGATCTCGGGCGATTCGACGCGCATCCAGGACTGGATCTGCGTCGCCCGACTGCCCTCGGCGTAGATATATTCGCCAAGAGCGAAGTGGCCGATTTCGGCCCCCTCAATGTTGTGCCCGCAAACCTCCTTCAGCACTTCTCCCGACGGAAAGGCGACCGCACTTCCGACATGGGGTAGCCGGCGATGCGACGGGACAAACGTCAACGTGTTGCCGGTGCTGTTTCGGAGCACCCCCAGGACACGGATGTTGACGCGGTATTTCAGATACTGCCTAGGAGTGGCGCCTAGCGCACGAACTCGTGGCTCAAGGTGAACGGATGGCGCCGCAGCCGAAACCCGGCCGCCTCAAGATGCGGTCTGGCCAGTCGCGCTGACGCCTCGCGACCATCGAACACGACCAGGCACGACGGAGCGAGATGCGGCAGCAGATCGATGATGTCACACGACACCGCCGCATTGAGCTTGCCGATGTCGGGACCATCGATGTGAACGAATTCGTAGGCGAGCCGGGGCAAGCCGACGTAACGGGCGGCGCGGGCGCCCCCGACATCGGTGGCCTCGGTTTCGGCGCGCAGCCATTCGATTTTGTCGCGCAGATCGGTCGGCATCACTGTCCGATGGTGGGCGAGCCACGCTTCATCTTCCTCGACCGCGAGGAAGCGGGCGCCCGCCGGCATGGCAAGCGCGATGACCCCGCTGCTCTGGCCGGCACCGAGTTCCAGGAGGATGCGCGGCTTGCGCCTTCGCACGTGCCGGTAGATCGCGGTGTGGTCCGCCTTCGCGACACCGGTCGAGCGGGCGAGGCCCTGCATCTGCCGCAGGTATCGAGCGACCTCGCGCGGCATGAAGAAGGCACAGTAGAGCTGACCGAGAACGAACAGCACAAGATTGATCAGGCGCGCGCGCATCGCTCGCGATTGTAGGAAACCGGCCGCTTATCCGCCAGACGGGGTCGCACCCAGCGCGTCCTGGAAATACCCGTCCAATTCCTGCATCCCGATCCCCGCCGCCTGCGCCGCGGCTTCGACCAGCGGATGATCGCGCCGGATATAGGCCGCGTACTCCCACGCAAGCTGCGCTTCCGCGCCGAGCGCGGCAACGGCCGCGTTCACCGCGTCGAGCTTGCCGGCGCGGGCGAGCACGAGCCGCAGCGCCATGTTGGAGACGACGGGAGCCGCGGGCGGGGGCGGAGCCTCTTGTTCTTGGTCGAGCGACGCTAGGAACTCCGCAACCGTCATCCCAGGGCGAAGGGCATAGGTCGCCCCGGTGGGCACATGGACCCACTGGTTCAATCCCTCAGGGGCGGAGGGATCGCGAATGAAGTCCTGTTCTTGCATATCGGTCACGGGATCAGCTCGCAGAGGTGAAGAGTTGATAATAGAAACTGCGCGTCCCGCCGATGCGGTTCTCGATATAGATGAGCCCGTCGGTGTGGGTAGAGAATGTAATCTTTCCGGCAGTGCCGGTCGTGCCGGTCAGGACCCCGGTAGTCGAAGCAAAAATGCTTGAAGGATCATACAAAGACACGGCGACTGGCGCGTTGGGCGATGACCCCGTTCGGCAGTAGACGAACCCTGCGAGATAATTTGTCGTCGCAAAGGTCATCCAGATCAAAAGCAGATTGTAGCGAGTACTGGTACCGGGGACCGAGATTGTAGCCACTGCGTCGTTGGCGACGACCAGCGTACCGGAGCGCGAGCCACCCGCGAAGAACGCCTGGTCACTGAACGTCTTTTTCCCGCCGACCGTCTCGTCCCCGCTCAAGCCCACCGCCCCAAGGGTTGCGCGGGCCGCCGGCGCATTCGCATCGTCGAGCAGGGTATCGGCAAAGGATGATATGGTGGGGACCACCGGCCTGCCATCAGCACGCAACGGGATGACACGCACCACGCTCGACGCATCGCCGATGAACAGCGCATAGTCACCCGCGGCCATGGTTCTGGTGCCGCCCGCGACAACCAGAGATGCGCCATTCGTGATTTGTGGCGTGCTGGCAAACCGCGCCAGCACGCGCCGGCCGTCCGCCAGCGTCACCGCGTTGATGGTCGTGGTGCCCGTGATGGTGACGTAGTCACCCGTCGCCGCGTCGAGGTCGATCGTCGAGGCCGAGGCGATGTCGTTGCCGTGATTGATGCTCTTGAGCAGCGTGCGCAAGAGGTGCGCCGGGATCGCGGCTGTCACGATCTTGGTGCCGGCGGAGAAATTCACGGTGTTGTTGCTGTTGCTTGAATACGCTGGCGCGCCAGAACGGACGAGGGTGGTCGCCGCACTCCAGTAGGTCTGGCGAATCTCCCATTCGGCCGCGTCCTGGTTGGAGATGAAGACCCAGGGATTGCCCGCGCCTGCGTCCGCCGTGCCGAAGGCCGCAGCCCCCGTCTGATAGCCGTCCACGGCCGCAGTGGTGAGATTCCCTGTGCCGGTCGTGGTCGAGACTTCGCGCACGAGATTGGCGACAGCGGCGATGTCGGTCATCGATGGAAACTCGGAAAGCTCTCAGCACGCTCACAACGTAAAGATGCCGCTTGCGTCCCACGCCACGGTGATGTTGCCGCCGTTCGGCGTCACCGGCAGGCCGAAGCCGGCGATGGCATAGGAGTAGCGCGCGCCTGCGGTCAGCGCGCCGGAGAGGGCATCGACGCTGAGGGAGCGGGCGCCTGCCGTGTGCGCACCGTTGACGGTGATGGAGGCGGGACCGGAGCCGGAGACCTTGGTCATCACGCCATTGTCGATGATATCGTTTGGCAGGTCCTCGGTCACGATCGTGGTCGCGCCGTTGGAGGCATCGACGGCGACCTCGACCTCGGCGGTGCCGTCGATGTAGGCGACGAGGCGCGAGGTCGATGGCGTGCCGGTGTCGATGTAGATCACGAGCGCCTCGATCGAGGCGCCGACAACGGCCGTGAACGTCGAGTCATCGGCATCAAATGTGCCGTTGGTGAACGTCTTGTTGTTGAGCACAACCGGCGTGCCGACGACGCCCGCAGAGACACTGGAATAGAATTCGTGCGTGTCGGAGTAGGTGTACACGCCAGCGTCGACGAGCGCGACCTTGACGGTGCCGTTGAGCTGGGAGTTGGCACCGCCGCTCATCACGGCTTCTTTCCATTTCGGGTAGAGTTTGGTCGTCATGGTCCTATCCCGCTGTTGTCGGTCTGCGGCATCACGTTGTCCTGCACCGAGGCGACCGATGCGATCGGGCGCAGACCAATGATCGTGCCATGCGCGTTGCGCTCCACCAGTTGCAGTTGACCGGCCTTGCGCACACCGATCGGGCGTCCGCTCTGCGGGTCGCGCACGATCTCAGCCGGTGCGTTGATCTTCTGGTCGAGGTCGTGCACCATGCCACCGATCTGCGCGATCAGATCGTGCAGCTGTCGCAGTTGCGTGATGATGGCGCCGTCGATGAGGCCCGTCGCGTGCGGCTCGCCGCTGCTCGCGCCGGCAGTCTCGGCATTGCCGGTCGGCTGCTGCCAAATCGGCTCCGGAGCCGTCTCGACTGGCGGCGACTCGATGACCCGGCCCTGCAGATCACTGAGTTCCGGCGCCTGTGTCGGCGCGCCGGCGTCGTCTGCGATCGGTCGATCGTGGGTCTCAGCCCGAATCTTGGCCACCGCCACGTCTGCGTGTCCCTCGATCGCTTCTCTTGCGATGGCCGCGCGGCCCCGCATGGCCTCGATTTGCAGCTTGGTCGCGTTGTTGAGCTTTGCCTCCGCCTCTTTGGCGCGCAATTCGAGGCCAAATCGTTCGCGCTCCCAGGCCAGGCGCTCGCGCTCAAGCTTGGCCTCTTCCATCAGCTTGGCGAGTTCCGGCGGCGGTGCGCCGGCATCGTCGCTTGGCGCGCCAAACTCAAAGAAGCGCCGGCCGTCGCGGAAGCCGGCCATGCCCATGACTTCGTCGATGATCTGTTCGACGTTGAGCTTGATGCCTTGCGCCGACATGATCGGCATGAGCGGCGACAGCATCTCCATGGCAGCGCGGAACTTGCTCAGCTTCTGCATCGGATCGGCCGCACCGATTCCGACGTTGACGCGCAGGGCGACCTCGACCGCAGCGAAGTCTTCCTGCGTCGGCATATAGTTGAAGCGCTGCAGCGCGCGCGCCTTTTGGCCAGCGAGCCGGATCAAGGTATCGTCCGTCTCACGCGCGCGCACGAGGTGCAGCAATTGCCGCAGCGTCGGCTCGACCCAGGTCTCGATCCACACCCGCAAATCGAACTCGGTGACCGAGTTCGAGGCGCCGGCCAGCAGCCGCATGCCGCCGACCGTCTCGTTCAACTGCCGGTTGGATTGCACCGAGGAGGTCGAGAAGGCACCGGACAGTTCGTCGAACAGGCTGTTGGCGATCGCACTTTCGGTGTAGGCGGCACCGGGCGGTGTCGGCGAGGCGACGAAATTGATGTCGCTCGGATCGTCGGCGAGCAGGACGGCATCCGGCTGGCCGCGCCGCTGCAGCTGCGACAGGTCGATGTTGCGGCCCCGCCGCACGACCGGCAGTGGCGCAATCGAGCGCTTGAGGGTGTCGAGGCGGAGGTTTGCGATGTCGTTGAGTTCGAGCTGCAACGGCTGCCATGACTCCACCGGAGGCATGGGAAACACCCGGTGGGTGTCGATGCCGGCCACGCCGAATGTGTATGGCCGCGTGCCGCCAAGCTCGGGATAGACGTCTGCGGTCTCTCGCACGATCGAGAGATAGGCATGCGACCCCACTGACCAGAAGTGATAGTCGCGGCCTTCGACGCGCAGGAAATTTTCGCGGATGACGACGATATCGAACTCGCCGGACGTGCCCATGTCGTCGTAGCGGTCAGAGCCGCCCTCGCGGGCGCGCCGATTTGCCATTGCCTCGTCGCGCAAGCGCCCCTTCATGAGCGTTGCGTCATCGACGGAGATCCAGCTGTTGGCCCCGCTCTTGTCGGGGGAGCCGATCATCGCCCGCACATCGCTCAGGTGCATCGGATAGTCGGCATAGAACCAGGCACCGAGCTGCACTGGGTCGTACCACGGCGCGGCGGGATCGATGCCCACGTTCTCGATCGGGACAAGCTCGACCATCGGTCGATCGCAGACGACGCGCATGCGAGGCTTCTCGATGCGTTGCAGTTCCGGCTCGCCGGTGAGTGGGTTCTGCACCAGCACAACGTGCTGGTCATCGTGGCCAGTGTCGACCTCACGATACTCCCAATACTGCTTCGAGATCGTCACGCCGGTCAGTTGCGCATCGAGGCAGCCACCCATGCAGATCATGAACCACGGCATGCCTGAGACGCTATTGGTGCGGGTGAGCCGGTAGTCGAGATCAGCCTTGAGGACGGCTGCGGTGGCGCGATCAATATCGTTGTCCTCGTGTTCCGCCGTGACGTTGACCACGTCGTCGGTCGAAAACAGCGCGGCCGCCGCTGCGGCGAGGTTCTTGCGCACGGATGCGCGCGTCTTCGGCACGAACAGACGCGAACGTCCGCGCCAGGCCGAGCCAAGGTATTTCGAGCCATGGGCGTGCTCGTTGTTCCAGGCGCGATAGGCGCGGCCAAGCCAGCGCTGCAGCACCTGCGTCTGATAGCGCCGGGAAACCTCCTCGGCGGTGGCGACGAGGCCGAGCAGATCGACATGCGCGGGACCCTGCGCCTCCTGCGCATAATGGTTGTGCGTCGACGCGGCATTGGCGCCGCGCTCTGGCGGCCGTGGATTGCTGCGGGGCGATGTCGCCATGGGCTCAGGCCGGGTTCAGCGGCGGATCAAGTGGGCAGCAGACCATGCGCCCGGCGCTGCAGCGGAATGGCATTCCGCGCGGCAAGAAAATGATCGAGCGAGAAACTGTGGCGCGGGATGCGGTATCGCTCCAGTATCTCGCCGCAGGCACGCACGATCTTGCGCCTGCCGTCCTCGCCCTTGAGCGAACTGATGTGAATGACGTACCAGTTGGTCGGCCCCATCAGCACCGGCAGCTGGATTTTCACGATGCCCTGGGCGTGACTGGCTTCGATGCGCCAGGGGTGGCCGCCGTAGTGGCTCTCGACGATGGCCGCAACGGCGCGCACGAGCGCGAGATCGGCCTGCGGAAGAGTCGTGGTCAGAGCATTGGCGTTTTGCTCGACCATGGGGTCGGGTCGCGGGATGTATCCTGCCATGGTGGTGCCACAAATGAGGATGGAGCGGTGCTGGTCCGCTCAGGACCTGCGACCGCTCGATGCGAGTGGCTGGTCTGGTTGTGCGATCAGCCTATGCAGGCGCGTGCCCAAGCACGAACATGCGATAGAGGCCGATCGTGTGCGGCGTCAGCCTGCTCTGCTGGTCGAGCAGCTTGAGTTCGCCAGCGATGAGGTCGCGTTCGGCGGGCGAGAACACCATCTCTGTGCCAACATCGGCCTCTTCGCTCCAGGTGAATGATCCCGGGGCGGTCTGCTGCAGCGACAGGGCGGTGCGTTCCTGTGCGTCGAAATTCACCTTGGCGCGAATGTCGTCGCTGATCGACAGCGTAAGAAAATTCCCCTGCGCCGGTAGGATCGAGAGCAGGGCGAGGCGGTCGAGGACCTTCAGACGCATGCGACACCTGTCGGACAGCGGCCGCAGAGACGATGGCCGCTGCTCGGCAATTCCATATCAAGCCTGACAAAGACTTAACGGGCCGACTAGACGACCGGAGCACCCGAATAGAGCGGAATCCAGCGATCCTGACCGTTGACCAGCACCTTGATCGCGCCGGCCAGGGTCGTCACCTCGGTCGTATAGTCATCACGCCAGACGAGACCGTTGTCCCCGGTCAGCTCCATCAGATATTCCCACTGCTTGGAGTTCGTCTGCGTCTCGGCCTTCTCCACGCGGAAGGCGACCATGTCGCCGGTAATGGTGCCGGAGAAGGCTGCGCGCATGCGCAGGCCGACGACATCGCCAGAGACGGTGCGGGTGCCAGCATCGTCGGTGACGAGTTCGATCTGCATGCCGCGCACATCCCCGGCGATATCGCCGGTCGTGCCCTTGAGGTAGGCGTCAACGTGGGCGCCGATCAGCGAGGCCGTGCCGGTCAGGGCGAACGTGTCTTCCAGCCGCGGGGAGATTTCGCAGCCGATGACGTTGTTGGCCATCGACGCTCCCTGCGCCGGCTTCGCCTGGAAGCCGATCAGGCTGTTGGCCGTACCGATGTTGGTGATCGAATTCAGCCGCACGGTGTTGCCGGCGAGGTCGGTCGACGTGACACCCGAATTGAGCTGCAGGTGGGCGCCCGACGAGGCGATGATGCCGGTGAAGGTCTTGTTGCCGGCGATGGTCTGATTGCCTGCGGTCATCACAAAGCTGGCATTGGCGCCGGCATCCGGGATGGTGTAGGTGCGCGCCGCAGCCTGGCTGGCATTGGTGATCGTGGTGGTGGTGTCTCCGGCGTTGTCCGCCGCCGCAAACGAGAGCTTGCCCTTGGCCGCGGTCGACGGGTAGATGTTGACCACACCGCTCCTGCCGGACTCACCCGCATTGAACGTTGCCACGTTGCCTGCGGTGGACAAGGCAAGCGCCTTGGTGCCGTTGACGCTGAAATTCATCAGCGCAGAACCGGCATCGTACTCCACATAACTGCTGCGGTCTGCAGAGACGTAGACCTTATCTCGGGTGAAAATGCTCATGATGCCCTCTTCTTCTCTCTAGGCGGATGCCCGACGGCCGGCCGGGCGCGGAAGCATGTGTCGCTAGATCCTGGTCGCGTTGCGCATCGTGCCGCGCATCTGGCCGCTGCGGTCCCATACGGTGGACACGCATGGCAGTCCGAGCGCGCTGCGGCCGCTCTGCCAGCGCGTCAATATTGCGTCGATGTCATCATCGCTCAGGTCAATGGCGCGCCGGTCGGACTGCTTCCTGTGTGCTGGCACAGGCCGTCGTTCGCCGCCGCGCCATTCGTACTGCGGTCGCGGCGGCTGCCCGATGATGACGCCCTCGTAGAAGTCGTCGGTCGAACACACCAGCATGAAGGTGGACTGGTCGGGTCCGTAGCGCACGAGCTGCAGGCTCGGAATGCGCGTCAGCGCACGGGCGTACTGGGCGAGCTTGCGTGCCGTCCACTGCGGCAGCATCTCCTCCTGCGTCGGCATGCCTTACTCCGGCGCATACGGCCCGCGCAGATCGTAATAGCCGCGGAACACGCGCATCGTCCCTTCGTGCGTGGTCTCGTCTCCTGGTGCGGCGGCACTGAATTCGTACTCGATGACATACCGACTGTCGCGCGGCCAGTCTGGATCGCAGGCAATGACGATCGACCGCCAGTCGGTGGTGCGCGTGGTGGTGCTCATGGGTTGTCATCCGATCTGGTCGCGCTCATCCGTGCGCGGGCGGCCTGGCGGGCGGTCGCCGCAAATCCAGGCGGTGAGGCTCATGCCGGGCGGAGGTCCGCTGATCGCCCGCTGCAGCACGCGCCGGCGCACCGGGGATTGGCTCGCAGAGCGAGCCGCATCGCCTATCCTTTCGCGCCGCCGGCGCATGTGCGCGCGCTGGTAGGCGTTGCGTTGGGCGCGATAGGCCGGATCGATCTGGCGCCTGAGGCCCTCGCGCGAGAGACCATAGCTCGCGGCGATGCGCTCCCAGGCCAGTCCGTCTGCGCGCGCGCGCAGGGCCTGCGCCATCTCGTCCGCGGTGAGCGCCATAGGATGCCCCGCGTCAGTGTTCGCCGCATCAGTGGCCGCCGCATCAGGTCTTGAATGCAGGGTGCTCGGCACACCAGCTCCTGCCGAGGGAGACCACGGGGAAGGCCGAGGAGCGGCCATCGCCGAGCGCAAGCGGGGGCCAGCGGTGGCAGAAGGCAATCTTGTCGCGCTCCTCGCCCTGATCGAGGCGCTGCACATACGGGCAGCTGTCACAGGTTGGGAGCGGCGGTTTGCGTTTGCGGGTCATGCTGGTCTCCGCTGTGGATGGACTGACCGATCCAGGCCGGGCCGACCGGTGCTGGCGGCATGGTGATCGCTGTGCCGATCCACGGTGGTCCGTCGTAGCGCGGTATGGCAGCCGCGCGGCGCTTGCGTGGTGCGCCTTGCCTGTGCGCAAAGCTGCAAAAATAGCGGCACGCGGTGGCGCGCGAGACGCCGATACGGCGGGCTGCGGCGCCACACGACAGGCCCATGGTCCATGCGCGCCGCAGCTCCTGCTTCTTCTCGCGACTGATGGCTGCAGGCATGGCGGCGCGGCCCTCAGGCGTCCGGATAGTCGACGGTTGGCACGGCCTCGAACTTGACCGCGGCCGTCGGTTCCATGTCGTAGATGCGGCTGACGGCATCGATCAGGTCGTCGTGCGGCGAGAACGGGAACAGCCTGTATTCCTCGATGAATAGCCGCGTGAGATCGTAGATGTTGCCCTCGTTGTCGAGGCGTCGCAGCGGCTCGATCAGCCGCCACATTTCACCATTGTCGCGGCAGCGCCGCTCCAGCGCATGCGGAGCCCCGTAGGGACGATAGTGGATGGTGTCATCGCCCTCGCGCAGTTGCCACTGCATGAGGCCAGCGCGGGTCTCACCCGCACCTTGGTGCCAGACCTTGGCTGGCAGGAAGAAGTCGCCGTGCCGGAAATCCGGTTCCAGCCGCTCGATGCGATGGCGCTTGGATTCGCCCGCACGGTCGCCGGTCCAGTTCAGCTCCTCGATCACGAAGCGGCGATCGCCGTCCGGCAGGGCACGCATGCGCTCGGCGAAATACTCGTCGTCCGACTGCATGCCGTAGCGCTCGTAGCCGACGCGGACCTGCTGCACCCCTGGCGTGTCGCTCCACTTGCGGTACAGTTCCTGGAGCTTCTGCCAGCGCTGCGACAGCGGCATGCGGTGGCAATAGCCGTCGAGCAGGTATTTGTTGCCCGTGGCATCGATGCCCACGACCGCGAGCGCCGTGCGATCCGACGTTTTGCTTCGGCCGCGGCTCGGATCGCCGAGGATGTAGACGTTCATCGCCGCCGGCAGCACCCAGTAGGGCTTGAGCCAGGCGATGCGGAAGGTGTTTTCCTTGCCGGCGAGCGGGTTCTGCAGCATCTGCGCTGCGATCTGCGAGCGCATCTCGCGCTTGGCCTTGGCCCAGGCCTCCGGCGACATGAACACCGGCTCGCCGTCGAGCGAGCCGTCCTCGGTCGCGGGATAGATGCGCGGCAGGGCGATCTGGTGTTCAAGCAGGTAGTCGTAGGTATCGCCGTAGAGATAGCGCGTGCCGATGAACCACTTGCGCGTGCGCTCGCCGACCCCGCACGGGAACGATAGCTCGATGCGCTCGGTCGCCTTTTTGATTTGCTCGGGATTGGTGACGTTGTGCTCGTTGATCACGTCGTCGTAGACCAGCAACGGAAAGTGCTTGCCGGTCGGCAGTGCGTCGATCAGGCCGTGGCCCTCGATCGTCGCTTCTCTGGGGTTGCCCTTGCGGCGCACGGTCAGGCCATGCTCCAGCGACCACGACGGTGCCTGTGCGCGCGGGCGCTCCCACAACACGTCGGCATAGATGGCCTTGAGGTCCTCGTTCGACTCGAATTCTTCCTTGATCTGCGCCACGAACGGCTGCGCGATCCTTTTGGTGTTCGAGAAGATGCAGACCCTGATCTCGGGGTCGATCAGGACCTCCTGGATGACGCCCGCGAAGGTGATCACGGAGCTCTTGTAGTGGTACCTCGCCCACAGGTCGAGGTATCCGTCCGGGTTCAATTCGACCTCGCGCGCGCGGTCGTAGATCCACGGATGGATCGCATCCACACGATTGAGCAGGCCCGTGAGCAGGAAATATCGGTCGTTGCAGCCGAGCAGGGCGAGTTCGCCAGGCGACAAGGACGCAACGGTGTCACGATAGAACTCGTGCGCCTCGACGAAGCTCGTATAGGGCAGCCACTCGGTGATCAGACGCACGAGAGTCGGACTGGCCCCCTCAGCGTACCTCTGTCCACGCAGTGGTCGTGCCATGCCATCGGGTGCGCAGTCAGAACGACGCGATGCGGGTGCGGCCCGCCTGATACGATGTTGCCAGTGCGCGTCCCGCCTCGGTCAGCATGATGCGGCCTGCTTCCCCGGCGACGAGGCCGCAGCCGACGAGATAGAGCCACTCCACGGACGTGCCGGGCAGCTTGGCCCGGCTCGGTCCGACGACCAGCATGCCGTAACGGTCGAGTTCGGCGCTGCCGCCCGCGTCGTAGAGATGCGAGAGCAGGGTCAGGTACGGACGCGGGATGGCCTGTGTGGGCATGTGACTATGACCCCTGTTGCCCCGTCTGCTGGCCACTTGGCACCACGGTCAGGGCGCGGCCGAAGCGCTGGCTGAGATGTTCGAGGCGGTCGCGCCCGATCTCACGCGGCTCGGCGGCGACGTACTGCGGGAGGCCGCCGCCGAAGCATCCGCCGACCTCCTTTGCCGCCTGTTCGAGCAGTGCCGCCGCGCCCATCAGATTGCCCATCTCCTCTGCACGTTGGGCCATGCGCCAGAGCATCTGCAGGCGCACGGCCTGATGCGCGATCGGCACGGCATCGATGTCGGAGCGGAAGGCCGTGCGCGTGCGCTCGAACAGCACGCGCCAGCGCTCGCTCAGGTGGCGACCGGCCTGCTTGGTCGGGTCGTAGGACTCGACCTGCTGGCGGCTGACATCGACGCCGAATTCCTGTTTGACCGCGCGCGCCACCGTCGAGGGCGACGAATAGGCGGCGAGCCCGCAGACGATGTAGGCCTTGACCTCGTCCGGCAGACGATCGCGCATGGGTATGGGTTTCAGCGACGGCATGTGCCGCAGGCGATCCCGATCTGCGTGGGGGTGGCGATCGGGTCGGATTGTGCGGCCTCGATCAGGTTGCGCACGCCGGCGACATCGGCACCGTAACGCCGGACGACGCCGAGGAACTGCTCGACATCGTGCGCGCGCAGGGCAAAGACGGGGATGCCGGTGTCAGCGGCGAATTTGGGCGCGCCCGAGGCATCGCAGGCCTGCCCGGCGTGATAGAGCTCGTGCTCGACGAGGGCGCAGAACTCGGCGTCGGTGCATGCGGATGCGTAGGCGGCATCAAACGTGAGCAGAAAGTCGATGGGTGTGCCGAACCACTCGATGATCTGCTGTTCGGCCCGCGCCCGCTGCCAGCGGCCGAACCCTCCGCCCGGTGGCCGGAACTCGCACTGGCCGACGATGCGACGACCGTGACGGGTGCATGCGACGCGCGTCCACAGGCATCCGATCCGCGCCGGCAGCAAGTGTCGATGGTCGTCGTTTGCCAGCACACCATCGGGCTGGACGAAGGTCCTGACGATCCAGTCGCGCAGTGCGGCATCGGGGGCGAAGGCGGGGCCGGCACTGGCGGCATCCAGCAGATGCGGCGGCGGCTGTGGTCGGCGGAGCGCTCCGCCGTCAGCGCCGTTTGGCTCGACGACGCGGCTGCGGCTCATGATCGTAGCCGCCCTCGGGTTTGTGCGCGAACTCGCGCACGATCTCGGTCGGCGCCGCACCGAAGGGGCGTGTGGCCTTTTCCTGGCGCGGCTCGCCACGTTCGCGGCGGGCGAGTTCGGCGGCGGCTGCGCGCTGCATGCGAGGCGTCTTGGCTGGCATTGCTCTGCTCCGGTGACTACGCCACTGCCGGCGGCCCCTGACAGATGATGCGACCGCAGGACAGGACGATGATGGTGCGGCACCAGGGGCACGCCTGCCCGCGCGAGCGGGCGTCCGCAAACTCAGATTCGCGGCACCAGGGCGGCCCGTGGCAGATGACGATGCGATCGCAGACCAGCGAGTCCGGCTCCGATTCGCCGTCGGCGTCATTGGCCTGGACCATGTCCGTCTCCTGGCACGATGCCGCGGCGCAGGTCCTGTTCGAGGCGCTCGATCGAGCGCACGAGATCGGACTTGTCGATGTGCCATCGCTCCGGGTCATGTCTCATCGGCGGTCGCAGGCCTTTCGCCCGTGCAGCGATGGCGGACACGCGCGCGATGATCTCGGCGTGGGTGAGCGGACGGCGCGCCGGCTGCGCGGTCGAGACTGCCGTGCTCGCGGGGGGCGGTCGGCGCAGGCGATGCCGCAGACGGACGATCTCGACCATCGTCATTCCTCGTCGCGTTCGCGGAAATGGACAAATCCGATGGCGTCGGTGACGTGACCGTGGCTCGTTGATTGCCCGTCGCGCCGCATCCAGTCGCGCACGACGTGCGTGACCGTGACGCAAACAATGAGGACGATCAGCACCGTGGCCGTGGTCCAATCCATTGCGGCGCGCCCGAACGAAACAAGGCCGCGCACGAGCGCGGCCTTGTGGGGTCTCCTGCGTCCGGCGGAGATGATCAGCGCTTACGTCCGCTGGTCTTGCCGCGGCGCATCGTCGCGCGGCCAGTCCTGCGCGCCGTGGTCGCACGCTTAGCCTTACTGGTCGCTGGCCTCGGTGCCATGCGGGTCTCTCCTCTCAAGGTCGTCTCTCAGCATCGTGCGCTTCTGGCGCACCGCGCCGACGTTTATGCGATTTGCGGCGGATTGTCACGCCAGAGTTGTGGCATCGCTGGTGTCCGGCGGCGCGCGGTCGATGGACAGGCAGCGCAATCCGTACCGACGCAGAGCCGCCTTGAGCAGCGCGCGCAGGGCGCGCGTATCGTCGACACCCGGTTCGGCGCGGAGGGTCAGGATGTAGACGGGGCGCGCCGCCGCTGGCAGATCGGAGAACCGACCTTCAGGCTCGTGATCCATGGCATGGGGCCGTGATAGGGGCGGCTCGGCCACATCGAGATGCGGCGCGTGTGGCCGAGCCGCAGGGCACCGGCACTGGGGGCACGGGTGCCCGCGCCGAGAGACATGGGGGATCGGCGTCTCGGCGCGAACGATGATTGGGTGATGCTGATGCCGACCGCGCCCGCCGCGCGGTCATGAGGCGGAGCATCCGATGCTTGTCCACTGGCCGACGCGCATCAAGCGGTACCTGCGCGCGTGGTTAATGCCGTGCAAAGTGCGCTCAGCAGCGCCACGGGGCGGCCGGAGCCGCCGGCGGCAGTGCCACGTACCGCTTCAGCCGCCCTGCGAGGACGCAGACGAGCGTGGTCAGTGCATGATGCCACATCTGATACTCCCATCGCGCGCGGGCGATCTCGATGGCCGGCGGATCGAGGACGAGGGGGCAGCAACTGCCTGCGGTGTACAGGTCGCGCCGGATCTGGCGCCCGAGCAGTTCCGGTCTGCCGTTGGCCGCGCGCACCGGACGCAGCCGGACGGGTCCGAGATCCCAGATCGGGCGGGTGCGCAGCCGCGCATGCAGGATCACCAGTGCGGTGATCGACTCCGGCGGATCGGGCGGCGGATGGCGATCGACGCGGGCGCTCGCCATGACACGATGGCGCCAGGTGTCGAGACCGCCGCGGTCGTTGCGCCTGCGCACCCGCACGCGGGCTTGTGGCGCGGGCGGCGAGGTCCGACGCGCCGTCTCGGCGAGATAGGGCGCAAGGCTGCCGAGGAGATGCGCGCGTTGCGCCGCGTCCCACTCCGGGCGCACGGCCGGCAGCTGGCGCACGGCCCAATCCAGCATGAGTGCGTCCTCGTGCGGCGCGCCGGCGGCGATCGGCATGCGATCGGACCGCCCGCGGTCCACCGCCGCTCCGAGCAGGACGAGGTCAGCGAGCAGGCCACTGCCCCCGCCGACGACGCTCGCGGGCTGCTTGAGCAATTCGTCGCCGTAGGCCCACTGCAGCAGATGTTCAATGTCGATCCGCTCCATCACGTGTCGGTCATGGTTGGGGATCGCGCCAGGACACGCGCGGGACCAGCTGCGGGTCGTCTGGCGGGGTCTCTTCTACGGCCGCGATGGCAGAGAGCGGCACGACCTCCTGCCGCCATCCGGGACCGCCGAGCGTCTCGTGCATGGCGATGCGGACGGACGCGAGCCCCTCGGCGGGGTACACGGCGCGCACGCGCGCCCGGATCAGGACGACGTCACCCTCGACGATGGATCGCTGATGGCGGCGCGGGTCTGGCACGCTGGCCCCTCATAGCGGTCAGTATAATACCTGGAAAACAGTCGTCAATTCATTGTTTTATGACATATATTTCATGTGAAACATTAGCCCTGTGCAGCGATTGCGCGAGGCGATGCGCCCCGGCGGGCTGGGGCGGCTTTGGACTCTCTGGCGCAGATCGTGGTAGTGTTGCGCCTGCTAAGAGGGGTGGCCGAAGCCACCCCCAAGTTGGGCACTCAAAAGCAGCTTCTGGATCAGGCGGTGCGGGCGTTCGAGAGCGGCAACGGCGATGGGGCCGCCGAGCGCGAGATCGAACGTCTGCACGCCAAGATCGGGCCGCGCATCGTGACACCCGATTTTTTAGCCAGGAGGTCCGGAAGACGAGCGCCCCGCTGATCGCCGTCGATATCCTCGACCGCGAGCAGGTGCGCGTCCAGATGGGCGAGAGCCAGGACGAGCCAGCGCTGCGCGCGCGGCAGACGGGCGAACCCCTCTAGCCCGCATCAAGGCGCCGGTGAGTGAGCATTCCTTGGCGCACGCCAGGTGATCGTAGTGGCCGTAATGGCGTCTCCACATCGGATGCGAGAGGCGCCTCGCGCCCAGAATGTCAAACCAGGGTCAAGGCGCAGGTCTGCCTCCGGTAGTGGGTCAGTTTGAAATCTTAACGGCCTTGACTAGGGGTGGAACCATCCCGGAATCGAGGTCATATTTGCGGGCATGAAGCAGCCCAGAATCCGATACATCGCGAAGCCTCTGACCAACGTGTGGCAGATCGTTCGGGTCGAGCCCAACGGCAGGGAAGTGCCAGAAGAATACCACGTCGAGTCCAAGGCGAAGGAGCGCGCGGCCCTCTTGGATAGGCGCGCTGCACGTGATGTTCGGGCCAAGGAGAAGGGGTAATGCGCCGTCGTCCCCGCGATCCCGCCCAACTCGCCAAGTTCATCGTGGACGTGGCCACCGGCCAGGTCGAGGACCGGGAACCAACGCCAGAGGAGCAGGGGAAGGACCCGAACGCGGCGGCGCTAGGCCGCAAGGGCGGTACGGCGCGCGCCAAGTCTATGACTGGAGAGCGGCGGGCTGAAATCGCGCGCAAAGCTGCGAAGCGGCGCTGGGAAAAGAAGGGTTAGCGCAAGCTCGGTTGCCCGAGCTTGCGCAATCAACCCGTTAAGCAGCCCAGGCGTCGATGATCGAGCCAGATTCCTCTTTCAGATGGATCAGACAGAGGACGACTTGGGGCAGTTCGCGGCTCGCATCCAGCCTCCAGGGATCGATGACCTTGAGATTGGGTATCATTGACGCCTTGTACTCGATGCCGGGCGCTTGCTTTTGTAGGCGCTCGCAGACCAGCAGACGGAACAGCTTCTCAGCATAGCCGCCCATCGGCTGAGCCTCAGACTCCCAACGAGACACAGTTTCGGCGGCCGTGCGCTCATCGAGACTCTTCGCCATTTCATTCAGCGTGAGATTCAGGATTTTCCTGATTGCTTTGAGTTCCGAACCACGCAGCCTGATGGGCACCAGGCAGCGCACTACCGCCGCCGACGCCAGCAGTTCCGGCAGCTTAGGCAGTTCGATCGTGACCTCACCATCTTCATTGGTACGCTCGATCGCCGCCTGACGCACGGTCGTGCGCAAGCCGACGAGCGTCGTAGCATCATACTCAGGCAGTACGCGCTCTGACGCCGCGTTTGATGCCTGTGCAGCCGTTCCTCTCGTGCGCTCTAGCACGCGGAGTTTCGGCGTGGGGCTATTGCAGATTCTCCCCCCGTCAGCGTGCTTGGCCATCTCCATGCTCCATTTTTTGTTTCCCACTTCTTCGCTTCCACACTCAGTAAGCGCCTAAAATGCGGTGACGATCTTGATCTGGATCTCGGTCTCTGCTATCGAGGTCGCGCATATGCGTCGGTCGTAACCGCGCGCCGGCGCGGCCGTGCGGTCCACTACTCGCACAATCGGATCCCGATGCCGCATGCCTCATACGGCCGGGGCAGTCGCGATGTGCGCTCTACGGCGGCGGACCCATGGGTGGATGCACGTGACATCGCCCTGGCCCTCCGCCTGCCGAGGGGCTGGCAGTGGGACGCCGATCGGTACGGCGCGATGGTGCGCCGCATCGACGACCCGGAGGTCAATCATCACCCTACCGGGGAGGATCTGGCAGAGGCTTTCTGCGGCGAGCCGCTGGCCTCGGCCTGGTGTGCCGCGGCCGAACGCGCCGCCGCCGAGCGTGGCGCGATGGCGCACACCGCGCGGCGGGAGCGGCTGCTCGCCCGGCTGTCGAGTCGCATCATGGTGTCGCGGGACGACGCTGTGCGCGCCGGCTACTGCCGCGCCGGCATCGAGCGATGGTGCCGGGCGGCCGGCATCCCTGCCGACACCACCGAGATTTCGACGCGGCAGTTGATGCGGCTTGCTCAGCAGACCGGCGAGCCGCGCGCGATCCGCGTCGCGGTACTCGCAGCACGCCGCGCATTTGAGCAGTCGCGGCCCGCCGAAGCGGGGGCCTGAGCCCCGCACCAGGGGCACGGCCACGGAGTAACGTGGACCCCGTCCGGCTCCGGGTCCTGGGAACGCGGGCTGTGGGCTTGGCAATTCGACCCGCCATGGATTTGGCGCGCCCGGGCGCTCTATGAGAGTGCCCCCGCGCGGTAGAGACCTAATCAGCAACGCGCCGCGCCTGCTCAAGAAACGGGTCGTACTCGACGTTGTTCGTAATGATGTATTCCCCAGGCTCTACGATCTGACGGGCGTGCGGATCGCCCGCATCCTGTCTCAGCGTCGCCGGAGATCGCACGATGGCATACAGCACCTTCATCCCTTCCCTCGTGCGCTCCATCACATCCACACCCTCCGCGTCAAGGATGTGGTGATGCCCGCTCTCGCTGTGCCCGACGATGTACCCGGATCGGCCAGGCTTGAGCGGGACAAACCCCGTCAAATCGGGACGGCCCGCCGTGACGCGAAAGAAATTGACCTCGCCGTGGGCATTCGTCAGTTCGCAGGACTCGACCGTATCAAAGACCGACATGCTCAGCTCCTCTGTTTGGGGTAGGAATAAAGCCGCGCGGGCACGCCCGCGTGCCAGGCGTGTGCGCTGCGCAGATCGATCCGCCCAAGCTCGCGCTTGTTGACGGCCTCCAGCATCGGGCCGTTGCGCGGGCACACGAAGCGCAAATAGAGTTCCGGCTCCGGAAGCCCCGGCAAATGCACTTCGATCAGGTCGCCACACTGCGGATCGGGGTGGCTGTCCAGGATGCGATGCGGCAGACGATCAAGCATCCGCCGCATGCCGATAATGCTTGCGCCGGCTGCGCGCTGTTCGACATTCTCGACCTGCAGCACCTCGACCGGGTCGAGCCGGTCGCGATGCAGGATCCAGTGGGCCGGCACGCGCACGCCGTGCCAGTGGTAGAGCGACCAGCCGTCGCGCCAGCGGTGCGACGGACCATCCGCGCAGTGCGGACGACCTTGCGCGTCCACTTTGATGCACTCCGGGAAGTCGGAGACCAGGCAGAATTCTTTATGCAGGACGCGGAATCCGCCATGCAGCGCGGCCTGCTCCCAGTACTGGTAGTGTGCGTATTCAGGCAACTCCAGCCCGAGCACGTCGCGGAAGGCAGTGATGTAGCAGTCGTAGGGCGCGAACATGGCTCCGCCCTGGTAATTTCTGGTCCACTGCTTTGCACAGGCGAGCCCCAATTCGCCTGCCAGATCGACACATGCACGGATCGCGCCTGCTACCGCACTTTCCGTTGCGACGTCGACGGCTTCGTGCGTGGCAGTGATTGTGGCCGCCTCCGTGGTGTCCTGTGTTGCCTCATATATGGTGCCGTGCGTGGCAGCATAAATGGCCTCACGCGTTTCCTGGTAGGTCGCGGCGTCCACGGCGGCGCGGATGACGTGGTCCGCAGCATCGTGCGTGGCGGCGAACGCGGCATCGAACGCGGCGATGTGCGTGGCGGCGTTCACGATCGCCGCCATGTGCGTGATTGCGTACTCCGTGGCGGCGTCCACGGCTTCGCGCGTGGCGGCGTCCAGGGCTTCGCGCGCGGCGGCGTCCACGGCTTCGCGCGTGGCGGCGTCCACGGCTTCGCGCGTGGCGTTGCCAGCGGCCATGCACGTGGCCGCGTGCGTGGCGGCGCGCGCGGCGGCGCGCGTGGCGACGAACACCCTGTTGTGCGTGGCGGGGAGTGTGATGGCGTTGCCGCGGGCATACCAGATCGCGGCAGCGGCCCCGTAGGCAAACGCCATCACGAGCGGCGAGGGCACGATGACGACGCGCGGACGCGGCAGCCCCGCGACGCGATACAGCCCCTCGATGGCCGGAACGATCTTGTCCGGCTCGATCGGGGCCGTCCGCAGCGCGACATTGATCCACCGCTGCGCGTGCTTGGCCAGGAGCTTTCTTTTGCGCGCTGTGATACCGCCACAGGCCTTGAATTTTGTTCTGGCGATGTTCATTAACCGCCACTCCATCTCTTATTTGTTGCCAATCCGTAGTCAGAGCGTGTCGAGATGGCGCGCGATCCCCCATCCGAGATGCTCGATCGGCGATCGCGGCAATAGCGCATGAGGATCGCCCCGCGCAGACCGAGCCGAGCGTACCGCACCACCCGGCTCTTCCACTCGGTCGTCCCGCCATCGGCGGTGTTCAGCCGAGCGCAAGAGGGCGGCCGTTGTTCTTGAGGGCGGCATGCTGGTTGATTCAACTCTTGGTCCTGCGGAGTCGAAACGCAAGGTTTTTCAGCGCGCTGTGCTTGCCATGAGAGTCGAATCAGCCATTGTATTTCCAGCGACAGCGCCGGCCTGTCACGCCGGAGGCCGCGGGTTCGAGTCCCGTCGCTCCCGCCACGTCTTTCGATCAACCGATTTCCGGGCCCGCCACTGGAAAAGTGAACCGGGCTGCCCGCATGCCGTACCGCACCAACGAGGAACTGCCTGCTGCGGTGCAGCGGCATCTGCCGCCACACGCGCAGGACATCTATCGCGAGGCCTTCAACCACGCTTACGCGGCCCATGCCGGCGACCCGCGGCAGGAGGAGGCAGCGCACCGCATCGCCTGGGCCGCGGTCAAGCGCTCCTATGTGAAGGTGGGTGACAGCTGGGTGCGGCGCTCGGAGCGCTGAACGAGCCGTTCGCGCGGCGCGCCGCGCCGCAGGCCGCGGTCAACGCCAGCGCCGGGTCGCGATCGCCTCGCGCAGCCGCCGTTCGGCAAGCGCCACCGCCGCGGCGCGCGGCAGGATGCCTGCGCGCCGGCTGTGTTCGATGACCGCGCGGGTGTTGGCGCGGATGCGGGCATCGATCTCGTCGAAGGCCATGCGCTCGGTGCCGCCGCGATACTCGGTGGCGGCGCAGATCACGCCGCCGGCGTTGGCGATGAAGTCGGGAAGAACGAGAACACCGCGCGCGTGCAGGGCCTGTTCCGCTTCGGCGGTGCAGGGAATGTTGGCGCCCTGCGCCATGAGGCGACACTGCAGCCGGTGCACGTTCTCGGCCCGCACGACGTCGGGACGTGCCGCCGGAATCCAGATGTCGCACGGTACGTCGAGGATGGCGTCGGCGCCGCGCTTGTCGCCGCGCGGGTGCTCGTGCAGGGAGCGGCCCGCCTCTTTCAAGGCGATCAGCGCCGCCACGTCGAGGCCGCGCGGATCCACCAGCGTGCCGCCGGAGTCGCTTGCCGCCACGAGAATTGTCCCCTTCTGCGCGAGAAAGCGCGCGACATGCTTGCCGACGGCACCGAACCCCTGCACCGCAACGCGCGCGCCGCGCAGATCAAGATCGATGAAGGCCGCGGCAACGTCGATCGCTGCGGCAAGGCCGAAGCCCGTGGCGCCGATCTGGTCGAGCGGGATGCCGCCGAGCGCCGTCGGCAGACCCACCGCGCGGCCGATCTCGTCGCGAATCCAGCCCATGCAGGTCTCGTCGGTGCCCATGTCGGGACCGACGACATAGTCGGACAGGTCGCCGATCGCCCCGGCGAAGGCGCGGATCACCTCCTCCTTGCGCGGCGGCGGCATCCGCGGATCGGCGACGATCACCGACTTGCCGCCGCCATGCGGCAGGCCGGCGGCCGCATTCTTCCAGGTCATGGCGCGGGCGAGCCGCACGCACTCCTCGACCGTCACGTCGGGAGCCATGCGCACGCCGCCGACCGCGGGCCCGCAAGCCGCGTTGTCGATGACCACGATCGCCTTCAGTCCCACCGACCGCCGATGAATGTGAATGATGCGGCCGGGGCCGAATTCATCGCCAAAGCGGAACATGTCATCCATCGGAATGCGCTCGCTCATGCGGGTTTTGCCAGATCGCCGATCACCGCATGCAGAAAGCGTGCGGCCTCGCCTCCGGTGACGGCACGGTGATCGAAACTGAGCGACAGCGGCAAGACCGGGTGCCACGATAGCGAACCGCCGTTGCGCACCGGTCGCTCGGCGATGCGGCCGGCGCCGAGGATCGCGACCTGCGGCGGCACAATGATGAGCGCGGCGTGGCGACCGGCGATGGTGCCAAAATTGGAAAGGGTGAAGGTCGCCCCGCGCAAGGCGTCCGGGGGAAGGCTGCGGTTTGCGACGCCGGCCTTGGCGGCGTCGATCTGCGCACGCCAGCGCACGGCATCACCCGCGCCGACATCGCGCAGCACCGGCACGAACAGACCGTCCGGACTGTCGATCGCAAGGCCGAGGTCGATTCGCGGATTGGGGCGCAGTGACGTGGTTGCCGCATCGAAGCTCGCATTCAGCGAGGGAACGGCGGCGCAGCCCGCAATGATCGCGCGGATGAGTCTGACGGTGACGTCGGCGGGTGCCGACCAGGCGGCAATGTCGGCCCAGTCGTGCAGCGTGGCGTGCGCTACCTCGCGCCACGCCCGCGCCATGTTCGCCGCCATGGTGCGGCGGGCGCCGCGCAGGGCAAAGCCCGCGGCGGCCGCGGCCTCGACGTCGGCCAAGGTGATCGCGCCGTCCGGGCCGCTGCCCTTGAGCGCGGCGAGATCGACGCCGAGTTCGCGCGCGCGGGCGCGGACCGCGGGCGCGGCCCGCGGCGCGGTCGAGGCGGGCGCCGGTCCTGCTGGTGCCGTTGGCGCTGGCAGTGGGGAGGGCGGCGGCGGCGATGGCGGCGCCGGAGGCCCGAGCTCGCCGACCACGGTGCCCGCTTCCGCATGGGCCCCTTCCTCAAAGATCAGCAGCGGTGCACCAACCTTCACCCGCTCGCCCGGACGTGCCAGCAGGCGCGCGATGTGGCCGGCGCGCGGCGAGGGGATTTCCACCACCGCCTTCTCGGTCTCGACCGACACGAGCGGCTGATCGTTGACCACATGATCGCCCTCGGCCACGTGCCAGGCGACGATTTCCGCCTCCTGCAACCCTTCGCCGAGATCGGGTAGATGGAAGGTGCTCATGCGTAGGCCATGGTGCGGCGGGCTGCGGCAAGGATGCGCTCGGGGTTCGGCATGTAGGCGGCCTCGATGCGGGCATAGGGCATCATCGTATCGTAGCCAGCGACGCGTGCGATCGGCGCCAGCAGATGGGTGAGACCGCGTTCGGCCACCCGCGCCGCGATCTCGGCGCCGAAGCCGCAGGTCACCGGGGCCTCATGCACGATGACGAGCCTGCCGGTGCGCGCGACCGAGGCGAGAATGGTTCCCTCATCGAGCGGCTTCAGCGTCGCCACGTCGATCACGTCGGCCTCGATACCCTCGGCGGCCAATGCCTCGGCCGCCTTGAGCGTGTCGGCGACCATGGCGCCCCATGACACGAGCGTGACGTCCTTTCCGCTCCGCAGCGACACGCATTGTTCCAGCGGCAGGCCGCGGCCGTCGTCCTCCATCTCCTCCTGCGCCGCCCGGTACAGGCGCGTCGGTTCCAGGAACACCACGGGATCGGGATCGCGGATGGCCGACAGCAGCAGGCCATAGGCGCGTGTCGGCGAGGACGGCATGACCACCTTAAGCCCGGGAATATGCGCAAACATCGCCTCGGGACTTTCCGAATGGTGCTCAACCGCCCGGATGCCGCCGCCCGCCGGCGACCGCAGCACCATCGGGCAGGTCAGCCGGCCGCGCGTGCGCGCGCGAAGCCGCGCGGCGTGATTGAGCATCTGGTCGATGCAGGCGTAGGCAAAGCCGGTGAACTGGATTTCGGCAACGGGACGAAATCCCAGCGCGGCAAGTCCGATCGAGACCCCGGCGATGCCCACTTCGGCCAGCGGCGTATCGAGCACCCGTTCGGCGCCGAAGCGGGCGAGCAGGCCGTCGGTCGCCCGGAATACGCCGCCGTCGACGCCGACGTCCTCGCCGAGAACGAGGACGCGGGGGTCTTCCGCCATCGCCCGGCCGAGCGCCAGATTGATGGCCTGCACCAGGCTGAGCCTGGTCATGGCACAGCCCCGAGCGCGGCGGCGCGCTGAGCGAGGAGATCGGCGGGCAGACGCGCGAAGACATGATCGAACATGGCCTCGCGCGGAAGCGCGGGCGTCGCAAGATATCGCGCGGCCGCCTCCTCGACGCGCGCGCTGCATTCGCGCAACAGCGCCTCCTCGCGCTCGCGGTCCCACAGGCCGCGCGCGAGCATGTGCTGACGCAATCGCGCGATCGGCTCATTGCGCCAATGCCGGCCGACCTCGGCGTCGTCGCGGTAGCGACTGGCGTCGTCGGCGGTGGTGTGATCGGAGAGACGATAGGTCAGGGCTTCGATGAGCGTGGGCCCCTCGTCGCGGTCGGCGCGCGCGATCGCGCGCGCAACCGCCTCGCGCACCGCGATCACGTCGTTGCCGTCCACCTGCTCGCCCGGAAGACCGGCAGCAATGGCCTTCTGCGCCAGCGTTTGCGCCGCTGTCTGCCGTTGTACCGGAACCGAAATCGCCCAGCCGTTGTTGCTGACGACGAAGACCGCCGGCACCTTCCAGACGCCGGCCATGTTGAGCGCCTCGGCCACGTCCCCTTTCGATGTTGCGCCGTCGCCGAAGACGCAGACTGCCGCGCGCCTCTCCTTGCGCAAGCGGAAGGCGAGCGCCACGCCGACCGCGTGCGGGGCGTGCGATCCCACCGGCACGCAATTGGGAAAGTCCTGGCGCGGGCCGGCGAAATCGTTGCCGCGCTCGTCGCCGCCCCAGTAGAGGAACAATTCGGTCAGCGTGACGCCCCGCCAAAGCTGCGCGCCATGCTCGCGAAAGCTCGGCAACAACACGTCGTCCGGGCGCATGGCCGCCGCCACGCCCACCGCCACCGCCTCCTGTCCGAGTGCGGAGGCGTAGGTGCCAAGCCGCCCGGTGCGCTGCAGGGCGATCGCCTTGGCGTCGAAGGTACGCGCCAGCACCATGGCGCGATAGAGGCTCACGAGCTCGTCGGGCCGTTCAGCGAAGGCCGGCAAGGGTGCAACCGCTTCACCGGACGGCGCCAAATAGCGCTCAAAGCCAATCGTGAACTGTGCGATCGCCGCCATCGCCGATGCCGGGCCTCCGCAAGCGCCAACAGGTCGCGCTGCTATGCCCGGAACCAACGGTGTGTGAATTGATATAACTCAACCATGGACGCGGGGTCCGGCGCGGCCGGGAGGCTTCCATGGCCTTGCCGAAGAGTAGCCCGCAGCCGCGCACCGCTACCGTCGCAAACGATTGATCCAGATCAGTGGGGCGACCGACACATGCCCTAAGCAAGCCGGGATTGGAGGACGCGATGATGACCAAAGCACAACAGTCCGCAACACAGCGAACGCCGGTGGACGCCGATCAGATCAGGGCTATTCTCGGCAACATCGACGAGGAAAAAATCATGGCGATCCTGGACCTGCAGCCGACCATTGCGGAGGTCGAGGAAGCGGCCGTGTGGGCGGCAGGCGACGGTGACGTCCTGGCCAAGGAGGGCAGACCGCTTTCCTCGACGGCCGCAGCCATCGTCGACGTGCTCACCGCCGACGAGGAGGAGGAGCCGCCGCCGGTCCATTAGCCCGGCCTGCGGGTTGCCGGGCGGACGGGCCGCACACGGGGAAGCGGAACCAGGCACGCCGCGGCGGCGGCCGAGCGTCGGGGTGCGCGAGATGGCAAGTTCCCTGCTCACCGATCTCTACCAGCTCAACATGTTCCAGGCGTACCTGGATCATGGGGAAACCAAGACCGCGGTGTTTGAATTCTTCGTGCGCACCTGTCCTCCGCGGCGGCGGTTTCTGCTCGCTGCCGGCCTCGAACAGGCGCTGCAGCATCTCGAAACCATGCGCTTCACGGCGGACGAGATCGAATGGCTGAGGCAGAGCGGCCGGTTCAGCGCCGCGATGTTGGAGCGACTGGCGGCGCTGCGTTTCACTGGCGATGTGCACGCCATGCCGGAGGGAACCGCGTTCTTCGAAAACGAGCCGATCCTGCGCGTCACCGCGCCGCTGCCGCAAGCACAGCTTGCGGAAACGCGCCTGATGAACATCCTGCACTTTCAATCCCTCATCGCCGCCAAGGCGGCGCGCGTCGTTCTTGCCGCGCGCGGCCGGCTGCTGGTCGATTTCGGCTTGCGCCGCGCGCACGGCGCCGAGGCCGGCCTGTTTGCCGCGCGCGCAAGCTACATCGCGGGCTTTGCCGGCACGGCCACCGTCCTGGCGGAACGGCTCTACGGCATCCCCGCCTTTGGCACCATGGCGCATTCCTTCATCGAGGCCTTCGACAGCGAGAGCGCCGCGTTCGAGGCGTTCGCCATGTCGCGGCCGCAGAATCTGACGCTACTGATCGACACCTATGATACCGAGGCCGCCGCCCGCAAAGTGGTGGCGCTGGCGCCCAAGCTGCGCCGCCACGGCATCGTCATTCGCAACGTGCGGCTCGACAGCGGCGATCTTGTTGCGCTCTCGCGCAGCGTGCGGCGGATCCTGGATGAGGGCGGCTTGCCGGAGGTCAAGATTTTCGCAAGCGGAGGCCTCGACGAGGACAGCATCGGCATGATGATGGCGGCGGGCGCCCCGATCGACGGCTTCGGTGTCGGCACGAGTCTGACCACATCGTCGGACCTGCCCGCGCTCGACTGT
>Ga0209172_10002656_pt1 | contig 30588 bp, 39 predicted proteins | sample LarsenN4metaG_FD_184113 | JGI IMG/M metagenome (GOLD analysis project Ga0209172, IMG submission 184113) | Hot spring sediment bacterial and archeal communities from British Columbia, Canada, to study Microbial Dark Matter (Phase II) - Larsen... ... | reverse complement strand
GATGGACGTGGCGCTGATTGCGCCCATCGCCATGGAAGAGGGCCTGCGCTTTGCCATCCGCGAAGGCGGCCGCACCGTCGGCGCCGGCGTCGTGGCAAAAATCATCGAGTAGGAACTGTAGAGCGGCGCGGCGGTCCTGCGCGCAGCGTTCACGGGTTACGCAGGGGCATAGCTCAACTGGCAGAGCGTCGGTCTCCAAAACCGAAGGTTGGGGGTTCGATTCCCTCTGCCCCTGCCAACTCCGGCGAGCGTCCGGAGCTCCGATGAGCGGCGCACGAGAAGGTTATGGATGAACACTCAGAACGTCGAAACCGTCAATAGCAAGGCTGACCTGGTGCTGGTCAGCCTGGCGGTCGTCGCGGTGCTGGCCGGGGTGCTCGGCTTCAGCTTCCTGTCGCAATTGCCGCTGTTGACGCGCATGGGCATCCTGATCGGCGGGGTCGCGCTCGGCGCGCTGATCGCCTGGTTCTCGGCGCCGGGCAAGCGTTTCCTGAGTTTCGCGCGCGAGTCGTACGACGAGACCCGTCGCGTGACCTGGCCTTCGCGCAAGGAGACGCTCAGCACGACCGGCATCGTCTTCGCGTTCGTGGTGATCATGGCGCTGTTCCTGTTCTTGGTCGACAAATCACTCGAATGGGTGCTGTACGACCTTTTGCTGCGGTGGAAGTGATGACCGAGGAAACGATGACCGATGCCGCCAAGAGCACGGGAACCAAGCGCTGGTACGTCGTCCACGTCTATTCGGGCATGGAGAAAAGCGTGGCCAAGGCCCTGCAGGAGCGCATCAATCGCGCCGGCCTGCAGGCGCAATTTGGCAGGATCCTCGTTCCGACCGAGGAGGTGGTCGAAGTCAAGGCCGGCAAGAAGGCGATCACCGAGCGCCGACTGTATTCGGGCTACGTGCTGGTCGAGATGGAGATGACCGACGAAGCGTGGCATTTGGTCAAGAGCACGCCGAAGGTCACCGGCTTCCTGGGCGGATCTGCGAACAAACCGTCGCCGCTGTCGCAGCAGGAAGTCGACGAAATCCTGCAGCGGATGCAGGAGGGTTACGAAAAGCCCCGTCCGAAGGTGCTGTTCGAGGTCGGCGAGATGGTGCGAATCAAGGAAGGTCCGTTCACGGACTTCAACGGCAATGTCGAGGAAGTCAACTACGACAAGAACCGCGTGCGCGTGTCCGTGACGATCTTCGGCAGGTCGACGCCGGTGGATCTGGAGTTCGGGCAGGTCGAGAAGGTATAGCCGCGACGGACTTCGCGCCGCCCGTTGCGCGGGATAGCGAGCGGTGAACGATTCGCGAGGCGCGCGGTCGGGAGCGGATGGGCAAGACGCTGTGTGAGCCGGCGACATGGCTCACGTGAAGTAACCCCGGGGAGCGCAAGTAGAGCGATCGAAAGCGCGCATGAACCCGAAAGGAAGCTGATATGGCAAAGAAGATCGTCGGTTTCATCAAACTGCAAGTTCCGGCGGGCAAAGCCAACCCGTCGCCGCCGATCGGTCCGGCGCTCGGACAGCGCGGCCTGAACATCATGGAGTTCTGCAAGGCGTTCAACGCGCAGACGCAGGGGATGGAGCCCGGCTTGCCGATCCCGGTCGTCATCACCGCGTACGCCGACAAGAGCTTCACCTTCGTGATGAAAACGCCGCCGGCAACGGTGCTGATCAAGAAGGCGGCGAAAATCGAGAAAGGGTCGTCGCGGCCGCATACCGACAAGGTCGGCAAGATCACGCGCGCCCAGGCCGAGGAAATCGCCAAGACCAAGATGCCCGATCTCACGGCGGCCGACTTGGATGCGGCCGTGCGCACGATCGCGGGGTCGGCCCGTTCGATGGGCGTCACGGTGGAGGGTCTGTAAATGGCACGTTTGTCCAAGCGCATGAAAGCGATTCGCGCGAAGGTCGAAACCAACAAGACCTACCCGGTCAGCGACGCGTTGAACCTGATCAAGCAGACGGCAACGGCCAAGTTCGACGAGTCGGTCGACGTGGCGGTCGTGCTCGGCATCGACGCGAAGAAGTCAGACCAGGCGGTTCGCGGGTCGGTCGTGCTGCCTGCGGGTACCGGCAAGACGGTGCGTGTGGCGGTGTTCGCACAGGGCGCGAAGGCCGAGGAGGCCAAGGCGGCCGGCGCAGACGTCGTCGGGTTCGAGGACCTCGCCGCCAAGATCAAGGAAGGTTTCATGGACTTCGACGTCGTGATCGCCACGCCCGACGCGATGCGCATCGTGGGTCAGCTCGGTCAGATCCTCGGCCCGCGCGGGCTCATGCCGAACCCCAAGGTCGGCACGGTGACGACCGACGTCGCCGGTGCGGTGAGGAACGCGAAGGCAGGTCAGGTGCAGTTCCGCACCGACAAGGCCGGCATCGTTCACTGCACGATCGGCCGCGCGTCGTTCGACGCCGATCGGCTGAAGACCAATCTGACTGCGCTGATCGATGCGCTGAACAAGGCCAAGCCGGCTTCGGTCAAGGGCATCTTTCTCCGCAAGATCTCGCTTTCGTCGACGATGGGCATCGGCGTGCGCGTCGATGCCGCGAGCCTGAACGCATAGTTCGAGGAAATTCGGCCCGGCCGCGACCGGGCCAAGGTTCCCGCAGTGGAACCACAAGGGCTTTGGGCCGCAGCGACGCGGGCGACCGCGCCGCTGCTGCTGTCAAAGACCGCTGGACGGGGGTTCGACGTCATGCGCCGGACGTCGAGCGGAAGCGCCGACGCGAACCTCCCTTAATGCTTGCACGCGCGCCGTCTGCTCCCGCTTTCGTTCCTCAGGCGGCGCTCAACGGGCAAGCTCCAGCGCAGACGGCGTACCCGAAGAGAGCAATAGCGTTGTGAAGCGCATCGTGATGCGTGAACAACTCGAAGGTCTCTCGCATCGGTCGCCGGTTCAGCAACCGGTGCCGCGCGACGGCGACGTCGCCGAGCACCTTTGAGTGGAGCCAGTACCGTGGGTCTCAATCGGCAACAGAAAGCGGCAATGGTCGAGGAAGTCGGCGCCTTGGTGGCGGCGGCGCAGTCGATCGTCGTCGCCGAGTACCGTGGTCTGGATGTGGAAGCGGTCACCCGGCTGCGCAGGGAAGCGCGCAAGCAGGGTGTCCGTCTGCGCGTGCTGAAGAACACGCTGGCGCGCCGCGCCATGGACGGCACGCCGTTCGCCGGTTTGGCCGACAAGCTCGTCGGTCCGCTGGTGTACGGCTTCTCGGCCGACCCGGTCGCGGCGGCGAAGGTGCTTTCGACCTTCGCGAAGGACAACGACAAGCTGGTCGTCAGGGCCGGCGCGATGCCCAATCACGTCATGGACGAGAAGGGCGTCAAGGCGCTGGCGTCGTTGCCGAGCCGCGAAGAACTGCTGGCGACGCTGATGGCGACGATGCAGGCGCCGATCGGCAAGTTCGTCCGCACGCTCAACGAAGTGCCGGCCCGTTTCGTTCGCACGCTCGCCGCCGTGCGCGACGCGAAAGAGAAGCAGGCCGCCTGACCCGCATCCGCATCACCGAACCGACATCACAACGCATTAGGAGTCATTGAAATGGCACTTTCGAACCAGGAAATCCTCGACGCGATCGCCGCGAAGTCCGTTCTCGAGATCAGCGAACTGATCAAGATGATGGAAGAGAAGTTCGGCGTCTCGGCCGCCGCGGCAGCGGTTGCGGTCGCCGCGCCGGCAGCAGGCGCGGCTGCACCAGCCGCCGAAGAGAAGACCGAGTTCACGGTCGTGCTGACCGAGGCCGGCGCCAACAAGGTCAACGTGATCAAGGCCGTCCGTGAGCTGACCGGTCTGGGCCTGAAAGAGGCCAAGGACCTCGTCGATGGCGCGCCCAAGCCGGTGAAGGAGGGCGTGAGCAAGGCCGACGCCGAGGCCGCCAAGAAGAAGCTGGAAGAAGCCGGCGCCAAGGTTGAGTTGAAGTAACCCGGAACAGGTCGGTGCGCCGACGGCGCACCGACCCCGGAGGTTTTCGATTTGGGTCGCGAGCGTCCCCAAATCAAAGACTTCCCCTGATGAACGGACAACTCGGATCGTCATTCGCCGCGCGGGCCGGTGCGCCCGTGCGGCTTTGCGCGCCGTCGCCGTCCGTCCGTCGCTGAGTTTTCTCGAACGGAGCGTCCATGCCGTACTCGTTCACCGAAAAGAAACGTATCCGCAAGAGCTTCGCCAAGCGGCCCGCCGTGCAGTCGGTGCCGTTCCTGCTGGCGACCCAGCTCGAGTCGTACATGCAGTTCCTGCAGGCGGATACGCCGCCTTCGCAGCGCAAGAACGAGGGCCTGCAGGCGGCGTTCAACTCGATCTTCCCGATCAGCAGCCACAACGGAATGGCGCGGCTGGAGTTCGCCGGCTATTCGCTCGGCGATCCGCCGTTCGACGTCAAGGAGTGCCAGCAGCGCGGACTGACGTACGCGAGCCCGCTGCGCGCCAAGGTTCGTCTCGTGATCATGGATCGCGAGGCGTCGAAGCCGACGATCAAGGAGGTCAAGGAGCAGGAGGTCTACATGGGCGAGATCCCGCTCATGACCTCGACCGGTTCGTTCGTCATCAACGGCACCGAGCGCGTGATCGTGAGCCAGCTGCACCGCTCGCCCGGCGTGTTCTTCGAGCATGATCGCGGCAAGACGCATTCGAGCGGCAAGCTGCTGTTCTCCGCGCGCGTGATCCCGTACCGCGGCTCCTGGCTCGACTTCGAGTTCGATCCGAAGGACATCCTGTACTTCCGCGTCGACCGCCGCCGCAAGATGCCGGCGACGATCCTGCTGAAAGCGATCGGACTGACGCCCGAGCAGATCCTCGCGCATTTCTTCACGTTCGACAGCTTCACGCTGGCGCCCAACACCGGCGGCTACATGGAGCTCGTTCCCGAGCGGCTGCGCGGCGAGATCGCGCGCTTCGACATCCTCGACAAGACCGGCAAGGTCGTCGTGCAGAAGGACAAGCGGATCAACGCCCGGCACATCCGCGACCTCGAAGCGGCCGGCATGAAGCGCATCGAGGTGCCCGAGGACTACATGCTCGGGCGCGTGCTCGCCGCCAATGTCGTCGATCCGGACACCGGCGAGATCGTCGCGCACGCGAACGAGGAGCTGACCGAAGACCTGATGAAGAAGCTGCGCGCGGCCAACGTCAGGGAGATCCGCACCATCTACACGAACGACCTCGACCAGGGTCCGTACATCAGCAACACGCTGCGCATCGACGAGACGGGCGACCAGCTCGCCGCGCGCATCGCGATCTACCGCATGATGCGCCCCGGCGAGCCGCCGACCGAGGACGCGGTCGAGACGCTGTTCCGCCGGCTGTTCTTCGACGAGGAAACCTACGATCTGTCGCGCGTCGGCCGCATGAAGGTCAACAGCCGCTTCGGCCGGCCCGACATCACCGGGCCGATGGTGCTGACCAACGAGGACATCATCGACACGATGAAGGTGCTCGTCGAGCTGCGCAACGGCCGCGGCGAGATCGACGACATCGACCACCTCGGCAACCGCCGCGTGCGCTGCGTCGGCGAGCTGGCGGAGAACCAGTTCCGCGCGGGTCTGGTGCGCGTCGAGCGCGCGGTGCGCGAGCGTCTGGGCCAGGCCGAGACCGAGAACCTGATGCCGCACGACCTGATCAACAGCAAGCCGATTTCCGCGTCGATCCGCGAGTTCTTCGGCTCCTCGCAGTTGAGCCAGTTCATGGACCAGACCAACCCGTTGTCGGAGATCACGCACAAGCGCCGCGTCTCCGCGCTCGGGCCGGGCGGCCTGACGCGCGAGCGCGCCGGATTCGAGGTGCGCGACGTGCACCCGACGCACTACGGCCGCGTCTGCCCGATCGAGACGCCCGAGGGTCCGAACATCGGCCTGATCAATTCGATGTCGCTGTACGCGCGGCTGAACGAGTACGGTTTCCTCGAGACGCCCTACCGCCGCGTCGTCGACAGCCATGTCACCAACGAGATCTCGTATCTGTCGGCCATCGAGGAAGGCAAGTACGTGATCGCGCAGGCCAACGCCCCGCTCGACAAGACCGGCAAGTTCGTCGACGAGCTGGTGAGCTGCCGGCTGAACGGCGAATTCGTGTTGATGAGCCCGGAGCGGGTCCAGTACATGGACGTGGCGCCGAGCCAGATCGTTTCGGTCGCTGCGTCGCTGATCCCGTTCCTCGAGCACGACGACGCCAACCGCGCGCTGATGGGTTCGAACATGCAGCGCCAGGCGGTGCCGTGCCTGCGCCCCGAGAAACCCTTCGTCGGCACCGGCATCGAGCGTACCGTCGCGGTCGACTCGGGAACGACCGTGCAGGCGCTGCGCGGCGGCGTGGTCGACTACGTCGACGCGAACCGCATCGTCGTGCGCGTCAACGAGGATGAGAACGTCGCCGGCGAAGTCGGCGTCGACATCTACAACCTCGTCAAGTACACGCGCAGCAACCAGAACACGAACATCAACCAGCGGCCGATCGTCAAGAAGGGTGACGTGATCGCCAAGGGCGACGTGATCGCCGACGGCGCGTCGACCGACCTGGGCGAACTGGCGCTGGGCCAGAACATGCTGGTCGCGTTCATGCCGTGGAACGGCTACAACTTCGAGGACTCGATCCTGATCTCGGAGCGCGTCGTCGCCGATGACCGCTACACGTCGATCCACATCGAGGAGCTGAACGTCGTCGCGCGCGACACCAAGCTCGGACCCGAGGAGATCACGCGCGACATCTCCAACCTGTCGGAGAACCAGCTCGCGCGGCTCGACGAGTCCGGCATCGTCTACATCGGCGCCGAAGTGCAGGCCGGCGACACGCTGGTCGGCAAGGTGACGCCGAAAGGCGAAACGCAGCTCACGCCGGAGGAGAAGCTGCTGCGCGCGATCTTCGGCGAGAAGGCCTCCGACGTGAAGGACACGTCGCTGCGCGTGCCGTCGGGAATGAACGGCACCGTGATCGACGTGCAGGTGTTCACGCGCGAAGGAATCCAGCGCGACAAACGCGCGCAGCAGATCATCGACGACGCGCTGAAGCGCTACCGTCAGGATCTGAACGACCAGCTTCGCATCGTCGAGGCCGACGCGTTCCAGCGCATCGAGAAGCTGCTGCTGCGCAAGGAGGCGACCGGCGGACCGCGCAAGATCGCCAAGGGCACGGTCATCACCAAGGACTATCTCGATTCGCTCGAGAAGTATCACTGGTTCGACATCCGCCTGGCCGACGACAACGCGGCCGCGCAGCTCGAGGCGCTGAAGGAATCGATCGAGGCCAAGCGCAGGCAGTTCGACCAGGCGTTCGAGGACAAGCGCAAGAAGCTCACGCAGGGCGACGAGCTGCCGCCGGGCGTGCTGAAGATGGTCAAGGTGTACCTGGCCGTGAAGCGCCGGCTGCAGCCGGGCGACAAGATGGCCGGTCGCCACGGCAACAAGGGTGTCGTGTCGCGCATCGTTCCGGTCGAGGACATGCCGTACATGGCCGACGGAACGCCGGTGGACATCGTGCTGAATCCGCTCGGCGTGCCGTCGCGGATGAACGTCGGTCAGATCCTCGAGACGCACCTCGGCTGGGCCGCGCGCGGGCTGGGTCAGCGCATCGGCGAGCTGCTGCGCGACGCCAAGACCGCGCAACTGCGCGGGCTGCTGCGCGACATCTACAACAAGTCGGGCAAGACCGAGGAGATCGACGCGCTGTCCGACGACGAGCTGAATCAGCTCGCCGAGCATCTGACCGACGGTGTTCCGTTCGCGACACCGGTCTTCGACGGCGCTTCGGAGTCGGAGATCCGCGCGATGCTCGACATGGCGTACCCGCCCGAGATCGCAGCGCGGCTCGGCCTGACGAGCACGAAGACGCAGGCGACGCTGTACGACGGCCGCACCGGCGAGGCCTTCGAGCGCCCGGTCACGGTCGGCTACATGCACATGCTGAAGCTGCACCACCTCGTCGACGACAAGATGCACGCGCGTTCGACCGGCCCGTATTCGCTGGTCACGCAGCAACCGCTCGGCGGCAAGGCGCAGTTCGGCGGACAGCGTTTCGGCGAGATGGAGGTGTGGGCGCTGGAGGCCTACGGCGCGGCATACACGCTGCAGGAAATGCTCACCGTGAAGTCGGACGACGTGAACGGGCGCACCAAGGTCTACGAGAACATCGTCAAAGGCGAGCACTCGATCGACGCCGGCATGCCCGAGTCGTTCAACGTGCTGGTCAAGGAAATCCGCTCGCTCGGGATCGACATCGATCTCGAGCGCGGCTGATCCGCGGCCCCGGACGTATCGAGATTCACTGAGAGGAACGCATGAAAGCGCTACTCGATCTATTCAAGCAGGTCCAGCAGGACGAGCAGTTCGACGCGATCAGGATCGGCATTGCGTCGCCCGAGAAGATCCGCTCGTGGTCGTTCGGCGAAGTCAAGAAGCCCGAGACGATCAACTACCGCACGTTCAAGCCCGAGCGCGACGGCCTCTTCTGCGCCAAGATCTTCGGGCCGATCAAGGACTACGAGTGCCTGTGCGGCAAGTACAAGCGGCTGAAGCACCGCGGCGTGATCTGCGAGAAGTGCGGTGTCGAGGTCACGCTGGCCAAGGTGCGCCGCGAGCGCATGGGCCACATCGAGCTGGCGAGCCCGGTCGCGCACATCTGGTTCCTGAAGAGCCTGCCGAGCCGAATGGGCATGGTGCTCGACATGACGCTGCGCGACATCGAGCGCGTGCTGTACTTCGAGGCGTTCTGCGTGGTCGACCCGGGCTTCACGCCGTTGAAGCGCGGCCAGTTGATGACCGAGGACGACTTCATCGCCAAGACCGAGGAGTACGGCGACGAGTTCCGCGCGCTGATGGGCGCCGAGGCGATCCGCGAGTTGCTGCGCGCGATCGACGTCGACAAGGAGATCGAGACGCTGCGCAAGGACCTGGCCGAGACCGGGTCGGAAGCCAAGATCAAGAAGTACGCCAAGCGGCTGAAGACGCTGGAGGGCTTCCAGCGTTCGGGGATCAAGCCCGAGTGGATGATCATGGAAGTGCTGCCGGTGCTGCCGCCCGAGCTGCGGCCGCTGGTGCCGCTCGACGGCGGGCGCTTCGCGACCTCCGATCTGAACGATCTGTATCGGCGCGTGATCAACCGCAACAACCGGCTCAAGCGCCTGCTCGAGCTGAAAGCGCCCGAGATCATCGTGCGCAACGAGAAGCGCATGCTGCAGGAGGCGGTCGACTCGCTGCTCGACAACGGCCGCCGCGGCAAGGCGATGACGGGCGCGAACAAGCGCCCGCTGAAGTCGCTCGCCGACATGATCAAGGGCAAGGGCGGACGCTTCCGGCAGAACCTGCTCGGCAAGCGGGTCGACTACTCGGGCCGGTCCGTGATCGTGGTCGGCCCGCAGTTGAAGCTGCACCAGTGCGGTCTGCCCAAGCTGATGGCACTGGAACTGTTCAAGCCGTTCATCTTCAACAAGCTCGAGCTGATGGGCCTTGCCACGACGATCAAGGCGGCCAAGAAGATGGTCGAGTCGGGCGAGCCGGTCGTGTGGGACATCCTCGAGGAGGTGATCCGCCAGCACCCCGTGCTGCTGAATCGTGCGCCGACGCTGCACCGTCTTGGCATCCAGGCGTTCGAGCCGGTGCTGATCGAAGGCAAGGCGATCCAGCTTCATCCGCTGGTGTGCGCGGCGTTCAACGCCGACTTCGACGGCGACCAGATGGCCGTACACGTGCCGCTGTCGCTCGAGGCGCAGCTCGAGGCGCGCGCACTGATGCTGGCGTCGAACAACATCCTGTTCCCGAGCAACGGCGATCCGTCGATCGTGCCGAGCCAGGACGTCGTGCTGGGCCTGTACTACGCGACCCGCGAGAAGGTCAACGGCAAGGGCGAAGGTGCGTTCTTCACCGACGTCGCCGAGGTGCACCGCGCCTACGAGAACAAGGAAGTCGAGCTGCAGACGCGCATCACCGTGCGGATCAGGGAGTTCGACGTCGACAAGGCGACCGGTGAAAAGACGCCGCGCGTCACGCGCTACGAGACCACGGTCGGCCGCGCGTTGCTCTCCGAGATCCTGCCGGCCGGTCTGCCTTTCTCGGTGCTGAACAAGCCGCTGAAGAAGAAGGAGATCTCGAAGCTGATCAACACGGCGTTCCGCCGCGTCGGTCTGCGCGAGACCGTGATCTTCGCCGACCGGCTGCTGCAGGCGGGTTTCGCGCTGGCCACCCGCGCCGGGCTTTCGATCGCGATCGACGACATGCTGGTGCCGGCGCAGAAAGAGGAGATCATCCGCGCCGCCGAGAAGGAGGTGAAGGAGATCGAGGCGCAGTACACCTCGGGTCTCGTCACGCAGGGCGAGCGCTACAACAAGGTGGTCGACATCTGGGGCCGCGCCGGCGATCAGGTCGGCAAGGTGATGATGGACCAGCTCGCCACCGAGGTGACGCGGGACCGTCACGGCAACGAGGTCAAGCAGGAGTCGTTCAACTCGATCTTCATGATGGCGGACTCGGGCGCGCGCGGCTCGGTCGCGCAGATCCGGCAGCTCGCCGGCATGCGCGGCCTGATGGCGAAGCCCGACGGCTCGATCATCGAGACGCCGATCACCGCGAACTTCCGCGAAGGTCTGAACGTCCTGCAGTACTTCATCTCGACGCACGGTGCACGCAAGGGCCTGGCGGACACGGCTTTGAAGACGGCCAACTCCGGTTACCTGACCCGCCGTCTGGTCGACGTGACGCAGGATCTCGTCGTCACCGAGGACGACTGCGGCACGACCAACGGCGTCGGCATGAAGGCGCTCGTCGAGGGCGGCGAAGTCATCGAGGCGTTGCGCGACCGAATCCTCGGCCGCGTCGCGGCGGTCGACGTCATCAGCCCCGACACGCAGGACGTGCTGTATCCGGCCGGCACGCTCCTCGACGAGGACGCGGTCGAGCGCATCGAACTGCTCGGCATCGACGAGGTGCGCGTGCGCACGCCGCTGACGTGCGACACGCGGTACGGCCTGTGCGCGAAGTGCTACGGTCGAGATCTGGGCCGCGGGTCGCTGGTCAACGTCGGCGAGGCCGTAGGCGTGATCGCCGCGCAGTCGATCGGCGAACCGGGTACGCAGCTAACGATGCGCACCTTCCACATCGGCGGCGCGGCGTCGCGCGCGGCGGTGGCGTCAAGCGTCGAAGCGAAGAGCAACGGTACCGTGCGATTCACCAGCACGATGCGCTACGTGACGAGCGCCAAGGGCGAACAGGTCGTCATCTCCCGATCGGGCGAGGTGACGATCGTCGATGACAACGGCCGCGAACGCGAGCGTCACAAGGTGCCCTACGGCGCGACGCTGCTGGTCGGCGACGGCAAGGCGGTCCGCGCCGGCACACAGCTCGCGAGCTGGGACCCGCTGACGCGGCCGATCATCACCGAGTACGCGGGAACGGTGAAGTTCGAGAACGTCGAAGAGGGCGTCACCGTCGCCAAGCAGATCGACGAGGTGACCGGACTGTCGACACTGGTCGTGATCGATGCCAAGCGCCGGACGACGTCGGCCAAGGGTGTGCGCCCTCAGGTCAAGCTGCTCAACGACAAGGGCGAAGAAGTCAAGATCCCCGGCACGGATCACGCCGTGACGATCAGCTTCCCGGTCGGCGCGCTGATCGTCGTGCGCGACGGGCAGCAGGTCGCGGTGGGCGAGGTGCTCGCGCGGATTCCGACGGAGTCGCAGAAGACGCGTGACATCACGGGCGGTTTGCCGCGGGTGGCCGAGCTGTTCGAGGCACGTTCGCCGAAGGACGCCGGCATGCTCGCCGAGGTCACCGGCACCGTGACCTTCGGCAAGGAGACCAAGGGCAAGCAGCGGCTGATCATCACCGATCTCGACGGAAAGGAGCACGAGTTCCTGATCCCGAAGGACAAGCACGTGCTCGTGCACGACGGCCAGGTCGTCAACAAGGGCGAGTTGATCGTCGACGGGCCTGCCGATCCGCACGACATCCTGCGCCTTCTGGGCATCGAGGCGCTGTCGCGTTACATCGTCGACGAGGTCCAGGACGTCTACCGGTTGCAGGGCGTGAAGATCAACGACAAGCACATCGAAGTGATCGTCCGTCAGATGCTGCGCCGGGTGCAGATCACCGAGCCGGGAGACACGCCGTTCATCACCGGCGAGCAGGTCGAGAGGTCCGAGCTGCTCGACGAGAACGACAAGGCGATCAAGGCCGGCAAGCGGCCTGCGCTGTACGAAAACGTGCTGCTCGGCATCACCAAGGCGTCGCTGTCGACGGACTCGTTCATCTCGGCGGCCTCGTTCCAGGAAACGACGCGCGTGCTGACCGAGGCGGCGATCATGGGCAAGCGGGACGAACTGCGCGGCCTGAAGGAGAACGTGATCGTCGGCCGTCTGATTCCGGCCGGAACGGGGTTGGCGTACCACCGCGCCCGCAAGGAGAAAGAGGAGTTCGAGGCGGCCGAACGCGAGGCGCTCGCCGCCCTCGAGGCGACCGTGCAACCGGCCGAGATCTTCGAGAGTGCCGAAGGCGGCGGCGAAGAAGGCCAGGAGTCCTGATCTTCGAAGCGCTGCCGCAGCTTCGCAGGAGCGCACAGGGCCGGCGGCGTCGCCGGCCCTGTGCGTTGCTGCTTCGTCTTGGTCGCTTCTGTGCTTCCCGCTCCCATTCGCCTTGACAAGAGGACAGCCGGCAAAGGAAAATCGTGGGCTCTTCGGAGTCCGCTCGGACCCGGTGTTCTTTGAGGTCGCCCGCTCGCCCGCCGCTTGCGCGCAACCGTCCCGAAGGCACCGCTTCCGGTGCAAGTCCCGAAGACAACCAAATAGCATGGTTTCCCGCCCGGTGCGGGCGACTCGGATTTGACAGACCCAGACCAGGCGGACACCGCAATGCCGACCATCAATCAGCTGGTTCGCAAGCCGCGCGAATCGACGAGCGTCAAGAGCAAGAGCCCGGCGCTGAAGAACAGCCCGCAGAAGCGCGGGGTGTGCACGCGCGTGTACACCACGACGCCGAAAAAGCCCAACTCGGCGCTGCGCAAGGTCGCCAAGGTGAGGCTGACGAACGGCTTCGAGGTGATCTCCTACATCGGCGGCGAGGGCCACAACCTGCAGGAGCACTCGGTTGTGCTGATTCGCGGCGGTCGTGTGAAGGACCTGCCGGGCGTGCGCTACCACATCGTGCGCGGTTCGCTCGATACGCAGGGTGTGAAAGATCGCAAGCAGGCCCGCTCGAAGTACGGCGCCAAGCGTCCGAAAGCGAGCTAAGGATCGTTGCAATTGCGGCCGGTGCGCCGAAACGGCGCGCCGGCCGAGTAAGTCGCAGCCCGTCACCATGGGGCTGCCATCGTGGCCAGGCGCCACTTTCGACTGAAGACCGAGGAAAACCCCATGCCCCGTCGTCGCGAAGTACCGAAACGCGAGATCCTTCCGGATCCGAAGTTCAACAGCTCGGACGTCACGAAGTTCGTGAACGTCATCATGCTTGACGGCAAGAAGGCGGTCGCCGAACGAATCGTCTACGGCGCGCTCGCGCAGATCGAAAGCAAGACGGGCAAGAACGCGCTCGAGGTGTTCACGCAGGCGCTGAACAACGTCAAGCCGATGGTCGAGGTCAAGAGCCGTCGTGTCGGCGGCGCCAACTACCAGGTCCCGGTCGAAGTGCGGCCGGTGCGGCGGATGGCCTTGGCGATGCGCTGGCTGCGCGAGGCGGCGAAAAAGCGCGGCGAGAAGTCGATGCCGCTGCGCTTGGCCGGCGAGCTGATGGAAGCGGCCGAAGGGCGCGGCGGCGCGATGAAGAAGCGCGAGGAAGTGCACCGCATGGCGGAGGCGAACAAGGCCTTCGCGCACTTCAGGTTTTAACGAAAGTTGGAACGCCGGTCGCCCTGCGCGCGGCCGGCCACAAGAGGTCTTCTTATGCCACGCAAGACGCCCATCGAGCGGTACCGGAACATCGGTATCTCCGCGCACATCGACGCCGGAAAGACGACGACGACGGAGCGCATCCTCTTTTACACCGGCGTCAACCACAAGCTCGGCGAGGTGCACGACGGCACCGCGACGATGGACTGGATGGAGCAGGAACAGGAGCGCGGCATCACGATCACGTCGGCCGCGACCACCACGTTCTGGCGCGGCATGGACCTGTCGTTCCCCGAGCACCGCATCAACATCATCGACACGCCGGGGCACGTCGACTTCACGATCGAGGTCGAGCGCAGCATGCGCGTGCTCGACGGCGCCTGCATGGTCTACTGCGCGGTCGGCGGTGTTCAGCCGCAGTCCGAGACCGTCTGGCGTCAGGCCAACAAGTACGGCGTGCCGCGGCTCGCCTTCGTCAACAAGATGGACCGCACCGGCGCCAACTTCTTCAAGGTGTACGAGCAGATGCGCGCCCGCCTGAAGGCCAATCCGGTGCCCGTTGTCGTGCCGATCGGCGCCGAGGAGAACTTCAAGGGCGTGGTCGACCTGATCAAGATGAAGGCGATCGTGTGGGACGACGCGTCGCAGGGTATGAAGTTCGAGTACCGCGACATCCCCGCCGAGCTGCGCGACGTTGCCCAGGAGTGGCGCGAGAAGATGATCGAGGCCGCCGCCGAGGCCAACGAGGAACTGATGAACAAGTACCTCGAGGGCGGCGAACTGTCCGAGGAGGAGATCAAGCGCGGGCTGCGGATGCGCACGATCGCCGGCGAAATCCAGCCGATGCTGTGCGGAAGCGCGTTCAAGAACAAGGGCGTGCAGCGGATGCTCGACGCGGTCATCGAGTTTCTCCCGTCGCCCGTCGACATCCCGCCGGTCAAGGGTATCGACGGCGGCGACAAGCCGGCGCAGCGCAGGGCCGATGACAACGAGAAGTTCGCCGCGCTCGCATTCAAGATCATGACCGACCCGTATGTCGGTCAGTTGACCTTCCTGCGCGTGTATTCGGGCGTGCTGAACTCGGGCGACACCGTCTACAACCCGGTCAAGGGCAAGAAGGAACGCATCGGCCGCCTGCTGCAGATGCACGCAAACGAGCGCGAGGAGATCAAGGAAGTCCGTGCGGGCGACATCGCCGCCGCCGTCGGCCTCAAGGAGGTCACCACCGGCGACACGCTGTGCGATCCCAACCAGATCATCACGCTGGAGCGGATGGAGTTCCCGGAGCCCGTGATCTCGCAGGCTGTCGAGCCGAAGACCAAGGCCGATCAGGAGAAGATGGGCGTTGCGCTCAATCGCCTCGCACAGGAGGACCCGTCGTTCCGCGTCCATACCGACGAGGAGTCGGGCCAGACCATCATCTCCGGGATGGGCGAGCTGCATCTGGAGATCCTGGTCGACCGGATGAAGCGCGAGTTCGGCGTCGAGGCGTCGGTCGGCAAGCCTCAGGTCGCGTATCGCGAGACGATCCGCAGGGTGGTCGAGAACGCCGAGGGCAAGTTCATCAAGCAGTCGGGCGGGCGTGGCCAGTACGGTCACGTCGTGCTGAAGCTCGAACCGCAGCCGCCGGGCACGGGTTTCGAGTTCGTCGACGCGATCAAGGGCGGCGTGGTCCCGCGCGAGTACATTCCCGCCGTCCAGAAGGGTGTGGAGGAGACGCTCAAGGCGGGCGTGCTGGCCGGCTATCCGGTCGTCGACGTCAAGGTCACGCTGCACTTCGGTTCGTACCACGAGGTCGACTCGAACGAGAACGCGTTCAAGATGGCCGGTTCGATTGCGTTCAAGGAAGGCATGCGTCAGGCGCAGCCGGTGCTGCTCGAGCCGATCATGGCCGTCGAAGTCGAGACCCCCGAAGAAAAGATGGGCGACGTGATGGGCGATCTGTCGTCACGGCGCGGCGTGATCCAGGGCATGGAAGACCTGGCGGGCGGCGGCAAGGCGATCAGGGCCGAGGTGCCGCTGGCCGAGATGTTCGGTTACTCGACCACGCTGCGTTCGCTGACGCAGGGCCGCGCCACTTACACGATGGAATTCAAGCACTACGCCGAGGCGCCGAAGAACGTCGCCGAGGCCGTGATCTCGGCAAAGGCGAAGTAACCGCCGACGCAGGACCAACAACCGTTCTTTAGTCAGAGGAAGAAATGGCCAAAGGCAAATTTGAGCGGACGAAGCCGCACGTGAATGTAGGGACGATTGGGCACGTGGATCATGGCAAGACCACGTTGACGGCGGCGATCACGACGGTGTTGTCGGCCAAGTATGGTGGGGAGGCCAAGAAGTACGACGACATTGACAATGCGCCGGAGGAAAAAGCGCGCGGCATCACGATCAACACGGCGCACGTCGAGTACGAGACGGCCAAGCGGCACTATGCGCACGTGGACTGTCCGGGGCATGCCGACTACGTGAAGAACATGATCACGGGGGCGGCGCAGATGGACGGAGCGATTCTCGTGGTCTCGGCCGCTGACGGACCGATGCCGCAGACGCGCGAGCACATTTTGCTGGCGCGGCAGGTGGGGGTGCCGTACATCATCGTGTACATGAACAAATGCGACATGGTGGACGATCCCGAGCTGCTTGAGCTGGTCGAGATGGAAGTGCGCGAGCTGCTGTCCAAGTACGAGTTTCCGGGCGACAGCATTCCGATCATCAAAGGGTCGGCCAAGCTGGCGCTGGAAGGCGACAAAGGCGAGCTGGGCGAGCAGTCCATTTTGAAGCTGGCCGAAGCGCTGGACAGCTACATTCCCACGCCCAAGCGCGCGATCGATCAGCCGTTTTTGATGCCCATTGAGGACGTGTTCAGCATTTCCGGGCGCGGCACGGTGGTGACCGGGCGGGTTGAGCGCGGGGTGATCAAGGTGGGCGACGAGATCGAGATTGTCGGTTTGCGGCCCACGCAGAAGACCGTGTGCACCGGGGTGGAGATGTTCCGCAAGCTGCTTGACGAGGGGCAGGCGGGGGATAACGTCGGGGTGCTGCTGCGCGGCACCAAGCGCGAAGAGGTCGAGCGCGGGCAGGTGCTGGCCAAGCCCGGCACGATCACCCCGCACACCAAGTTCAAGGCCGAGGTGTACGTGCTGAGCAAGGAAGAGGGCGGGCGGCACACGCCGTTTTTCAACGGATATCGGCCGCAGTTTTACTTCCGCACCACCGATGTGACCGGCTCGATCCAGTTGCCGGCGGGCACCGAGATGGTGATGCCGGGCGACAACATCACGATGGACGTGGCGCTGATTGCGCCCATCGCCATGGAAGAGGGCCTGCGCTTTGCCATCCGCGAAGGCGGCCGCACCGTCGGCGCCGGCGTCGTGGCAAAAATCATCGAGTAGTCCGAAGCAATTCTGCTGAAACCGCGGGCCGCCGCCCGCAATCGCGGCCGGCGACCCCTCGCTCTTTGAAGGGACTGACATGCAAAGCCAACGCATCCGCATCCGCCTGAAGGCGTTCGATTACAAGCTGATCGACCAGTCGGCGCTGGAGATCGTCGATACGGCCAAGCGCACCGGGGCGGTCGTCCGCGGCCCGGTTCCGCTGCCGACGCGCATCCAGCGCTTCGACATCCTGCGCTCGCCGCACGTGAACAAGACGTCGCGCGACCAGTTCGAGATCCGAACGCACCAGCGGCTGATGGACATCATCGACCCAACGGACAAGACCGTCGACGCGCTGATGAAGCTCGATTTGCCGGCGGGCGTGGACGTCGAGATCAAGGTTCAGTAGCGCAGTTGCGCCGGCCCGCCTGACTTGGATACAATCGCGGGCTTTCCGCGACCGGGCAGCAGGTTCGGCGCGCAGGAACACGGTCCTGGCCAATCGAAGCCGGGGTTTGGAGAAAACGATGAGTGAAGCGAGTTCACAGGCCCGCGCGTCGCGTCTGGGCCTCGTCGGCCGCAAGGTCGGCATGACGCGCATCTTCACGGACGACGGCGAGACCGTTCCCGTGACCGTGCTCGACGTGTCGAACAACCGTGTCACGCAGGTCAAGACGGTCGAAGCTGACGGCTACGCTGCGGTGCAGGTCGCCTACGGCAGCAAGAAGCCGTCGCGTGTTGCCAAGCCCCTGGCCGGGCACTATGCCAAGGCCGGTGTCGAAGCGGGCTCGGTGCTCAAAGAATTCCGCATCGATGCCGCCAAGGCGGGCGAGTTCAAGCCCGGCGCGACCCTGAGCGTCGAACTGTTCCAAGTGGGGCAGAAAGTCGACGTCACGGGCGTCACGATCGGTAAAGGCTTCGCGGGCGCGATCAAGCGCCATCACTTCTCTTCGAATCGTGCGAGCCACGGCAACTCCGTGACCACCAACGCGCCGGGGTCGATCGGCATGCGGCAGGATCCCGGTCGCGTCATGCCCGGAAAGCGCATGGCGGGCCACCTGGGTGACAAGCAGCGCACGACGCAGAACCTCGTGGTTGCGCGTGTCGACAAGGACCGCGGGCTCCTGATGGTGCGCGGCGCGGTGCCCGGCGCGAAGGGCGGCAGCGTGATCGTGCGTCCCGCGGTGAAGGCGTAAGGAGCGGGCGATGGAACTCAAAGTACTCGACGCCCAAGGCCAGACGACGGGCACGACGCCGGCGCCGGCCACGCTGTTCGGCCGCGACTTCAACGAAGCGCTCGTGCACCAGCTGGTCGTCGCCTACCAGGCGAACGCGCGCCAGGGCACACGGGCGCAGAAAGACCGCGCGACGGTCAAACACTCGACCAAGAAGCCATGGCGGCAGAAGGGCACCGGTCGCGCGCGCGCGGGCATGACTTCGTCGCCGCTGTGGCGCGGGGGCGGCCGTGTGTTCCCGAATTCGCCCGACGAGAACTTCACCCACAAGGTGAACAAGAAGATGTACCGCGCCGGCGTGTGCTCGATCCTGAGCAAGCTGGCGAAGGACGACCGAATTGCGGTCATCGACGGGCTGACGGTCGATTCGCCGAAGACCAAGCTGCTCGCGCAGAAGCTCAAAGCCATGGGGCTCGGCACGCCCGAGTCGTCCGTGCTGATCATCACCGACAACGTCGACGAGAACCTGTATCTGGCGTCGCGCAACCTTAAGGACGTGATGGTCGTCGAGCCGCGCTACGCGGATCCGATGTCGCTGATCCAGTTCAAGAAGGTCGTCGTCACGAAACCGGCGATCGCCAAGCTCGAAGAGATGTGGGGGCAGTCATGAACCAGGAGCGTCTGTACAGCGTGCTGGTCGCGCCCATCGTTTCCGAGAAGAGCACGATGATCGCCGACAAGCACGAGCAGGTCGCCTTCCGCGTCAAGCAAGACGCGACCAAACAGGAAGTCAAGGCGGCGGTCGAGCTGCTGTTCAAAGTGCAGGTCGAGCGCGTGTCGATCCTGAACCAGAAGGGCAAGCAGAAGAAGTTCGGCCGTTTCGTGGGTCGGCGTGACAACGTGCGCAAGGCGTACGTGTCGCTGAAGCCCGGTCAGGAAATCAACTTCGCGCAAGAGGTGAAGTGATGCCGCTGGTCAAAGTCAAACCCACATCGGCCGGGCGGCGCGGCCTCGTCAAGGTCGTCAACCCGGATCTGCACAAGGGCGGGCCGCTGCCGTCGCTGACCGAAAAGAAGATCCGCGGATCGGGCCGAAACAGTGCCGGGCGCATCACGACGCGCCATCAGGGCGGTGGGCACAAGCGCCACTACCGGCTGGTCGATTTCAAGCGCGACAAGGACGGCATCCCGGCCAAGGTCGAGCGCCTTGAATACGATCCGAACCGTTCGGCGCACATCGCGTTGCTGTGCTACGCCGACGGCGAGCGCCGGTACATCGTCGCGCCCAAGGGATTGTCGGTCGGCGCCGAGGTGCTCAGCGGACAGGAGGCCCCGATCAAGGTCGGCAACACGCTGCCCTTGCGCAACATCCCGGTGGGAACGACGATCCACTGCATCGAGATGCAGCCGGGCAAGGGCGCGCAACTCGCGCGTGCGGCCGGCGCATCCGTGCAGCTGCTCGCCCGTGAGGGCAGCTACGCGCAGCTCAGGCTGCGCTCTGGAGAGATCCGCCGCGTGCTGATCGAGTGCCGCGCGACGATCGGCGAGGTCGGCAACGAAGAGAACAACCTGCGCCAGTTCGGCAAGGCCGGCGCAATGCGCTGGCGCGGCATCCGTCCGACCGTGCGCGGCGTGGCGATGAATCCGATCGACCATCCGCATGGCGGCGGCGAGGGCCGCACCGGCACGAAGCGCGATCCGGTCAGCCCGTGGGGCAAGCTCACCAAGGGCTATCGCACGCGCAAGAACAAGCGCACCGATTCGCTGATCGTGCAGCGCCGTCGCAAGTAAGGGGTCCGCATGTCGCGTTCACTGAAAAAGGGCCCGTTCGTCGACGGGCATCTGCTGAAGAAAGTCGAGGCCGCGCAGGCCACGAAGGACAAGAAGCCGATCAAGACCTGGTCGCGCCGCTCGACGATCGTTCCCGATTTCATCGGGCTGACGATCGCCGTGCACAACGGCAGGCAGCACGTCCCCGTCTATATCACCGAGCAGATGGTCGGCCACAAGCTCGGCGAGTTCGCGCTGACGCGCACTTTCAAGGGGCATGCTGCGGACAAGAAGACCGCGGTTGCGCCCGGCAGAAAGTAAGAGGGCACGATGGAAACCACAGCATCCGTCCGCGGCGTCAGGCTGTCGGCACAGAAGGGCCGGCTCGTCGCCGACCTGGTCCGCGGCAAGCCGGTCGACAAGGCGCTGAACATCCTCGCTTTCACGCAGAAGAAGGCGGCGGGAATCATCAAGAAAGCGCTCGAGTCGGCGATCGCCAACGCCGAGCACAACGATGGCGCCGACATCGACGAGTTGAAGGTCACCAAGATCTACGTCGAGAAGGCCGCGACACTGCGCCGCTTTTCGGCGCGCGCCAAGGGGCGCGGCACGCGCATCAACAAGCAGACCTGCCACATTTTCGTCGCCGTCGGCGACGGCAAGAACCGCTAGGAAGCTGAGGGGCACGCATGGGTCAGAAGATCAATCCCACCGGTTTCCGGCTCGCGGTTTCGCGCAACTGGAACTCGCGCTGGTTCGCGTCGGGTCCGGAGTTCGCGCGCATGCTCGGCGAAGACCTGAAGGTCCGCGAGTACCTGAAGAAGAAGCTTCGCAACGCGTCGGTCGGCCGCATCCTGATCGAGCGTCCGGCGAAAAACGCGCGTATCACGATCTACTCGGCGCGCCCGGGTGTGGTGATCGGCAAGAAGGGCGAGGACATCGAGTCGCTGAAGACCGAGCTGCAGAAGATGCTCGGCGTGCCGGTGCACGTCAACATCGACGAGATCCGCAAGCCGGAGATCGACGCGCAGCTCATCGCCGACTCGATCACGCAGCAGCTCGAAAAACGCATCATGTTCCGCCGCGCGATGAAGCGCGCGATGCAGAACGCGATGCGGCTTGGCGCGCAGGGCATCAAGATCATGAGCGCCGGACGGCTGAACGGCATCGAGATCGCGCGCACCGAGTGGTACCGCGAAGGCCGCGTACCGCTGCACACGCTGCGCGCGGATATCGACTACGGGCTTTCGGAGGCCAAGACGACCTACGGCGTCATCGGCGTCAAGGTGTGGGTCTACAAGGGCGACACGCTCGGCCGCAGCGAAGCACCGGCGGCCGAAGCCGTGCCGGCGCCCGAGCGCGAAGAGCGCCGGGCACGGCGTCCCGAGGCCCGACCCGAAACCAAACCGGCCGGCCGGCCGGCGGCCAAGCGCGCCGCACCCCGGCGAGTCGAGCCGAAGACCGAAGCCAAGTCCGAAGCGCCTCCCGTCGAGGCGCCCAAGGAAGAAGCCGCCAAGCCGGCCGTCAAGCGCGTGCGAAAGGTCGCGGCCAAGACCACCGGCGACGCCAAGGGCGGCGGCAAAGACGGAGAGTAAGCGATGCTGCAACCCGCCCGACGCAAGTACCGCAAGGACCACAAAGGCCGCAACCGTGGCCTCGCCACGCGTGGCGCCCATGTCGCTTTCGGCGACTACGGCCTGAAGGCAACCGAGCGCGGTCGCCTCACGGCACGCCAGATCGAAGCGGCCCGCCGTGCGATTTCGCGCCACATCAAACGCGGCGGCCGAGTGTGGATTCGCATCTTCCCGGACAAGCCCGTGTCGAAGAAGCCCGCCGAGGTACGGATGGGCAACGGCAAGGGAAACCCGGAGTACTGGGTCGCGCAGATCCAGCCGGGCAAGGTGCTGTACGAGATGGACGGCGTCGACGAGGCGCTCGCGCGCGAAGCCTTCGCGCTGGCGGCCGCCAAGCTGCCGCTGAAGACGACCTTCGTCGTGCGCCAGCTCGGCATGTAAGGGGAGCGCGATGGAAGCGAAAGAACTCCGCACCAAGGATGTCGCGGCACTGAACAAGGAGCTGCAGGACCTGATGAAAGCGCACTTCTCACTGCGCATGCAGAAGGCCACGCAGCAGTTGCAGAACACGGCCCAGCTTCGCAGCGTCCGGCGCGACATCGCGCGGGTCCGCACCGTGCTGGCGCAAAAGGCGGCATCGAAATGAACGCTGACAAGAAATCGCTGCAGCGGACCCTCATCGGTCGCGTGGTCAGCAACAAGATGGACAAGACCGTGACGGTCCTGGTCGAACGCAAGGTCAAGCACCCCGTTTACGGCAAATACGTCGTGCGATCGACCAAGTTCCACGCGCACGACGAGAGCGACCGGATCAACGAGGGCGATCTGGTCGAAATCGCCGAGACGCGGCCGATCTCGAAGACCAAGGCTTGGACCGTCACGCGCGTGGTCCAGGCGGTGCGCACCGTCTGACCCGGCTGCGGCTTGCGACGAGGACCACATTACGAATAGAATTCCCAGCTTCGCTGCGGGCTGCCGGTCCGGCTTTTCGGAACGACAACGCGGCGGAACTCCGGAGTCGAGACAGCAAGCGTTTGAGTTCGGCACTGCGCGACCGCGCAGCTTCTAGTCCGAACGCTCCTCGGCTCATCCACCCGGACGGGACCAAGACTGTCCGCAGCGCCAGGCGAACGTCGGGCGCAGCGGGATAAGTTGGGACAGGAAGCCATGATTCAGATGCAAACGATGCTCGACGTCGCCGACAACACCGGCGCGCGCTCGGTGATGTGTATCAAGGTGTTGGGCGGCAGCAAGCGGCGTTACGCCAACATCGGCGACGTCATCAAGGTGAGCGTCAAGGACGCTGCGCCACGGGGCCGCGTCAAGAAGGGCGAGGTCTACAACGCGGTGGTCGTGCGCACCGCGAGCGGGCTGCGCCGCGCCGACGGCTCGGCGATCAAGTTCGACAACAACGCCGCGGTGCTGCTGAACAACAAGCTGGAGCCGATCGGCACGCGTATCTTCGGGCCGGTCACGCGCGAACTGCGGACCGAGCGATTCATGAAGATCGTGTCGCTCGCGCCCGAGGTTCTCTGAGGAACGGCCATGGAACGGATCCGCAAGGGCGACGAAGTCGTCGTCATCGCCGGCAAGGACAAGGGCAAGCGCGGCGTGGTGCTCGCGCGCGTCGACGATCGTCACGTGACCGTCGAGGGCGTCAACGTCGTCAAGAAGCACGTGCGCCCGAACCCGATGAAGGGTGTGGCGGGCGGCATCGTCGACAAGACCATGCCGATCGACGAATCCAACGTGATGCTGTTCAACCCGGCGACCAAGAAGGGCGACCGGGTCGGGTTCAAGATCGTCGACGGCAAGAAGGTGCGCGTGTTCAAGAGCAACGGCGCCGTCGTCGGCGCCAAGCAGTAAGGCAATGGTGGAGTAGGCGATGGCCCGCTTGCAGACGCAGTACCGCGAGAAGATCGTGCCCGAGCTGATGCAGAAGTTCGGCTACAAGTCCGTCATGGAAGTCCCGCGCATCACCAAGATCACGCTGAACATGGGGGTGGGCGAGGCGGTCAACGACAAGAAGAACATCGAGAACGCCGTGACCGACATGACCAAGATCGCCGGACAGAAACCGGTGGTGACCAAGGCGCGCAAGGCGATCGCGAACTTCAAGATCCGCCAGGGGCTGCCGATCGGCTGCATGGTGACGCTGCGCGGTGCGCGGATGTACGAGTTCCTCGACCGTCTCGTGACCATTGCGTTCCCGCGGATGCGCGACTTCCGCGGCGTGTCCGGCCGCGCTTTCGACGGCCGCGGCAACTACAACATCGGCCTGAAGGAACAGCTCATCTTCCCCGAGATCGAGTACGACAAGATCGACGCGATCCGGGGCCTGAACATCAGCATCACGACGACCGCGAAGACGGACGACGAGGCCAAAGCGCTGCTCGCCGCCTTCCGGTTTCCGTTCCGGAACTAAGCGGGGTGTGAATTGGCGAAGCTCGCACTGATCAATCGCGAAGCCAAGCGCCGGGCGCTCGTCAAGAAGTACGAGGCCAAGCGCAAGGAACTGAAGGCCATCATCGCGGACCAGACGCGGTCGATGGAGGAGCGCATGGACGCGCAGGCCAGGCTGCAGGCGCTGCCGCGCAACGCCAATCCGACGCGGCTGCGCAACCGCTGCGCCCTCACCGGACGGCCGCGCGGCACGTTCCGCAAGTTCGGGCTCGGGCGCAACAAAGTCCGCGAGGCGGCGCTGCGCGGCGACATCCCCGGCCTGATCAAGGCGAGCTGGTAAGCGAGGAGATTGCACATGAGCATGAGTGATCCGATCGCCGATATGCTGACCCGCATCCGCAATGCGCAGCGGGTCGAGAAGGCCGAAGTGACGATGCCCGCGTCGAAACTGAAGACCGCGATCGCGCAGGTTCTGAAAGACGAGGGCTACATCGACGGTTTCCAGGTCGTGACCCAGGACGGCAAGCCGGAACTGCGGATCGGCCTGAAGTACTACGCCGGCCGGCCGGTGATCGAGCGGCTCGAGCGCGTCTCGCGCCCGGGGCTGCGCATCTACCGCGGCCGCGACGCGATTCCGCAGGTGATGAACGGGCTGGGGGTGGCAATCGTGTCGACGTCGCGCGGCGTGATGACCGATCGCAAGGCACGCAGCCAGGGCGTCGGCGGCGAAGTGCTCTGTTACGTAGCCTGACGGGGCGAGGTCAAGATGTCGCGAGTTGCACGCGTTCCGGTCACGCTGGCCAAGGGTGTCGAGGCCCAGGTCAGCGCGACCGAAATCACGATCAAGGGTCCGCTCGGCACGCTCAAGCATCCGGTGCCGAAGCTCGTCACGGTCAGCGTTGCCGACGGCAAGGTCAGCTTCGCCGCCGCAGATGCGTCGCGCGAAGCCAACGCGATGAGCGGCACGCTGCGCGCACTGGTCGCAGGCATGGTCCAGGGCGTCTCGAAAGGCTTCGAGAAGAAGCTCGCGCTGGTCGGCGTCGGTTACCGTGCGCAGGCGCAGGGCGACAAGCTCAACCTGTCGCTGGGCTTCTCGCACCCGATCGTCCATCAGATGCCCGCGGGCGTGAAGTGCGAGACGCCGTCGCAGACCGAGATCGTGATCAAGGGGATGGACAAGCAGAAGGTCGGCCAGGTCGCCGCCGAAGTGCGCGGCTACCGTCCGCCCGAACCGTACAAGGGCAAGGGCGTGCGTTACGCCGATGAGACCGTGGTCCTCAAAGAGACCAAGAAGAAGTAACGCGAGCGTCGGAGTTCAGCATGATCGACAAGAAGGAAGCCCGCCTGCGCCGCGCGCGCGCGACGCGCGTTCGGATTGCACTGCAACGCGCGCATCGCCTGACGGTGCACCGGACCAACCTGCACATCTACGCGAATGTGGTTTCGCCCGATGGCGCGCGGGTGCTGGCGTCGGCGTCGACGGTCGAGCCCGAGGTGCGCGCGCAGCTCGCCGGCGCGAAGGGCAAGGGCGGGAACACCGCGGCGGCCAAGATCGTCGGCGCGCGAATCGCGCAGAAGGCCAAGGCGGCGGGCATCGAACAGGTGGCGTTCGATCGCGCTGGCTTTCGTTTCCACGGCCGCGTCAAGGCGCTGGCCGAGGCCGCGCGCGAAGCCGGCCTGAAGTTCTGAGCACGAATCTGAGGAACTGAGCGATGGCAAAGGTTCAACCCAAAGGGATGCCCTCGGAAGAGCGCGACGACGGTCTGCGCGAGAAGATGATCGCGGTCAACCGCGTCACCAAGGTGGTGAAGGGCGGCCGCATCCTCGGCTTCGCTGCGCTGACCGTCGTGGGCGACGGCGACGGCCGCATCGGCATGGGCAAGGGCAAGGCGCGCGAGGTTCCCGTCGCCGTGCAGAAGGCGATGGAAAAGGCGCGGCGCGGCATGACGCGCATCCCGCTGAAGAACGGAACCTTGCATCACCTGGTCGAAGGCAAGCATGGCGCTTCGAAGGTGATCCTCTCGCCGGCGCAGGAAGGCACCGGCGTGATCGCCGGCGGACCGATGCGCGCGGTCTTCGACGTCATGGGCGTTCGAAACGTGGTCGCCAAGTCGCACGGCTCGACCAATCCGTACAACATGGTCCGCGCGACGCTGAACGCGCTCGAGCAGTTGCGCACGCCGTCGGAGATCGCCGCCAAGCGCGGTATGACGGTCGAGCAGATCACCGGCTGAGGTCGTCGCGATGAACAAGAAGACCCTGAAGGTCACGCTGGTCAAGAGCCCGATCGGCTGCAAGGCCGATCACCGCGCGACCGTGCTCGGGCTCGGGCTGAAGAAGATGAACCAGACGCGCGAGCTGGAGGACACACCGGCCGTGCGCGGAATGATCAACAAGGTCGCGTACCTCGTGCGCGTGGCCTGACGAATCCGGGACGATCGAAATGCGTCTGAACTCTCTGAAACCCGCGGCCGGCAGCAAGCGCGTGCGGCACCGCGTCGGCCGCGGCATCGGCTCGGGCTGGGGCAAGACCGCGGGGCGCGGTCACAAGGGCCAGAAGGCGCGCGCCGGCGGCTTCCACAAGGTGGGCTTCGAAGGCGGGCAGATGCCGCTGCACCGGCGGCTGCCGAAGCGCGGATTCAAGTCGATGACGCGTCGTTACGTCGAGGCCGTGCGGTTGTCGGAACTCGACAAGCTCGGCGCCGACGAGATCGACCTAATGGTGCTCAAGCAGGCCGGCATCGTGTCGTCGCTCGCGCAGGATGCGCGCGTGATCAAGTCGGGCGAGATCAAGCACAAGGTGACCGTGCGCGGAATCGGCGTGACCGCAGGCGCGAAGGCTGCGATCGAAGCGGCCGGTGGCCGCGTCGAGGCCGTCGCCGTCGCCAAGCCCGCGGGCAAGAAGGCGGCGCAATACGCCGAGCGGCGCGCGGCGAAGGAAGCCGCGATCAAGGCGGCCACCCAGGCTCCGGCCAAGGCACCGGCACCGGCCAAGAAGGCGGCGAAGCCGGCCGTCGAGGCCGCGCCGAAGAAGCCGGCCAAGCCGGCGGCGAAGTAGGCGCAGAGCGCACGGCAAAGGAATCCGCGTGGCGAGCCTTCCCGGCACCCTCGGCAAGACGGGCAAGTACGGCGACCTCAAGCGTCGCCTGGTCTTCCTGTTGCTCGCGCTGGTCGTCTATCGGATCGGCACGCACGTTCCGGTGCCGGGCATCGACCCCGACCAGCTTCGCCAGCTCTTCAACACGCAGCAGGGCGGCATCCTGGGGCTGTTCAACATGTTCTCGGGCGGCGCGTTGTCGCGCTTCTCGGTGTTCGCGCTGGGGATCATGCCGTACATCTCGGCGTCGATCATCATGCAGATGCTGACCTACGTGCTGCCGTCGCTCGAGTCGCTGCGCAAGGAAGGCGAATCGGGCCGCCGCAAGATCACGCAGTACACGCGCTACGGCACGCTCGCGCTCGCGACGTTCCAGGCGATCGGGATCTCGATCGCGCTGGAATCGCAGCAGGGGCTGGTGCTCGACCCGGGCATCATGTTCCGTTTCGTCTGCGTCGTGTCGCTGGTCACCGGAACGATGTTCCTGATGTGGCTCGGCGAACAGATCACGGAGCGCGGGCTCGGCAACGGGATTTCGATCCTGATCTTCGCCGGAATCGTCGCCGGGCTGCCGAACGCGATCGGCGGGCTGTTCGAACTCGTCCGCACCGGGGCGATCGGTCCGCTCGCGGCGCTGTTCATCATCGCGCTGATCGCCGTGGTCACGGCGTTCGTCGTGTTCGTCGAGCGCGGTCAGCGCAAGATCCTGGTCAACTATGCCAAGCGGCAGGTCGGCAACAAGATCTACGGCGGGCAAAGCTCGCACCTGCCGCTGAAGCTGAACATGTCGGGCGTGATCCCGCCGATCTTCGCGTCGTCGCTGATCCTGTTCCCGGCGACGCTCGCGAGCTGGTTCACGACGGGCGATGCGACGCGCTGGATCCGCGACCTCGCAGCCGCGCTGTCGCCCGGGCAGCCGCTGTACATCCTGCTGTACGCAGGGCTGATCGTGTTCTTCTGCTTCTTCTACACGGCGCTCGTCTTCAACAGCAAGGAAACGGCCGACAACCTGAAGAAGAGCGGCGCCTTCGTGCCCGGAATCCGTCCGGGCGACCAGACGGCGCGGTACATCGACAAGATCCTGATGCGGCTGACGCTGGCCGGAGCGATCTACATCACGTTCGTGTGCCTGGTGCCGGAGTTCCTGAACCTGCGCTGGAACGTTCCGTTCTACTTCGGCGGAACGTCGCTGCTGATCGTGGTCGTCGTGACGATGGACTTCATGGCGCAGGTTCAGGCCTACCTGATGACGCATCAGTACGAGAGCCTGCTGAAGAAGGCCAACTTCAAGGGCTTCGGACCCGGCATGCCGCGATGAAGACGGGTTGCGCGCGCGCGAACGGAGCGATCTAGATGGCGAAGGACGACGTCATCCAGATGCAGGGAGAGGTCCTCGAGAACCTCCCGAACGCGACTTTCCGCGTCAAGCTGGAGAACGGGCACGTGGTGCTCGGCCACATTTCCGGAAAGATGCGGATGCACTACATCCGCATCCTGCCGGGCGACAAGGTGACGGTGGAGCTGACGCCGTACGACCTGACGCGAGCGAGGATCGTTTTCCGCGCCAAGTAGCGCGGTGGAGAAAACCATGAAAGTCATGGCAAGCGTGAAAAAGATGTGCCGCAAGTGCAAGATCATCCGACGCAAGGGCGTCGTGCGCGTGATCTGCAGCGACCCGCGTCACAAGCAACGTCAGGGGTAACGAGGTAAACGATGGCCCGTATCGCCGGTATCAACATCCCGCCGCACCAACACGCCGAGATCGGCCTGACCGCCATCTACGGCATCGGCCGCGCGCGCGCGCGCGCGATTCTCGAGGCGTGCAACGTGCCCCCGACCAAGAAGGTCAAGGAGCTGACGGATGCCGAGCTCGAGCGCATCCGTGAGGCGGTCGGCCGCTTCACCGTCGAAGGCGACCTGCGGCGCGAGGTGCAGCTGTCGATCAAGCGGTTGATCGATCTGGGCTGCTACCGCGGTGTCCGGCACCGGCGCGGGTTGCCGGTGCGGGGCCAGCGCACGCGCACCAATGCGCGCACGCGCAAGGGTCCGCGCAAGGCCGGGGTCGCACTGAAGAAGGCCGCGACCTGATCGCGCGACGCCCACGAATCGAGGAACACTCAGATGGCTAAGAATCCGACCGCCCAGCAAGTCGCCGCGCAGCAGCGCGCCCGCAAGAAGGTCAAGAAGAACGTGGCCGAGGGCATCGCCCACATCCACGCGTCGTTCAACAACACGATCATCACGATCACCGACCGGCAGGGCAACGCGTTGTCGTGGGCCAGTTCGGGCGGGTCCGGCTTCAAGGGCTCGCGCAAGTCCACGCCGTTCGCCGCGCAGGTTGCCGCCGAGAGCGCGGGCCGCGCCGCGCTCGAGTGCGGCGTCAAGAACCTGGAAGTCCGCATCAAGGGCCCGGGCCCCGGCCGCGAGTCGTCGGTACGCGCGCTGAACGCGTGCGGATTCCGCATCACGTCGATCCAGGACGTCACGCCGGTGCCGCACAACGGCTGCCGGCCGCCGAAGCGCCGGCGCGTGTAGGCGCGTTGTTCCTTTGACTGAGGGCACGAACTTGGGACTGGACAACATCTAGCAAAACGGCGGCCACCGGTCGCCATCGGTGTCCGCGGCCGCGGCTGCGGACTGAATGCGGGGCTGCCCGCAGGATGAAAGAGGAAATCAAGTGGCACGGTATACCGGAGCAAAACTCAAGCTTTCGCGTCGCGAAGGCACCGATCTGTTTCTGAAGAGCGCGCGCCGCGCGCTCGACACCAAGTGCAAGGCCGACTCCAAGCCCGGCCAGCACGGACGCATCTCGGGCGCACGCCAGTCGGACTACGGCACCCAGCTGCGCGAGAAACAGAAGGTCAAGCGCATGTACGGCGTGCTCGAGCGCCAGTTCCGCCGCTATTTCGCCGAGGCTTCGCGGCGCAAGGGCAACACGGGCGCGCGGCTGATCGAGCTGCTCGAGTCGCGGCTGGACAATGTCGTCTACCGCATGGGGTTCGGTTCGACCCGCGCTGAAGCGCGCCAGCTCGTGTCGCACTGCGCGATCGCCGTCAACGGCGAGACCGCCACGATCCCTTCGATGCTGGTCAAGCCGGGCGACGTGATCACCGTGCGCGACAAGGCCAAGAAACAGGCGCGCATCGCAGAGGCGCTGTCGCTGGCCGAGCAGTCGGGATTTCCGTCGTGGGTCGAAGTCGATCCGAAGAAGATGGAAGGCAAGTTCAAGGCGTTGCCGGAGCGCGGCGACGTCGCGCAGGACGTCAACGAGTCGCTGGTCGTCGAGCTGTACTCCCGCTAACCGGAGTCGCCGGACGCAACGATCCGTGCTTACCACAGAGACACGGAGAACACAGAGAAAGGCGCAGAGTTCTTTCTCGGCGTTCCCGGTGTCTCGGTGGTTCAAACGGGTTT
>Ga0209172_10002655_pt1 | contig 30589 bp, 22 predicted proteins | sample LarsenN4metaG_FD_184113 | JGI IMG/M metagenome (GOLD analysis project Ga0209172, IMG submission 184113) | Hot spring sediment bacterial and archeal communities from British Columbia, Canada, to study Microbial Dark Matter (Phase II) - Larsen... ... | reverse complement strand
AATTGCAGTTTAGCTCACGTCTATGAAGCGATGAATCGAGAAGCGCTGGGAAAATTGGACAAAGCCGAGCCCGTCCAGGTCATTCTCCAGCAGCCGAAAGGGTCGCTCTCGCCGAACTGGAAGCCAGGGTCGCCGAGTTGGAAGCGCGACTTCTTCCACCGAAGACACCCACGCGTCTATCGTTGCCCCCGTCGAAAGGCTACCGTAGCCAATCGAGAGAACAGCGAGCCGAAGAAACGTGGACCGAAAGAGGGACATGAGGGGAAAAGCCGCGTTTTCATCCCGAACCAGATGTAGCGCTGCGGCGGGTGGCGCGCGTGCAGTGTCGAGGCTGTGGAATGGATCTTCCTGTCTACGGAACAAGAGCCGGCTGTGTTGCAGTCAAGTCATTGAACTGCCCCCGATCCAGCCGGTGGTGATCGAGGCCCATCGCTTTCGCGCTCGTGTGGGGGGCAGTGTGGAGAGGTCAACGTAGCAGAGTATCCTGTGGGGTTTGAGCCCGCAGCACGTCTTTGGCCCGCCTGCCTGCGCGGGCGACCCGCCTGTGAAGCGTGCCCGGCACAGGCAGGCACGCAGGCAGGTGGAGGCCCTGGTGACCTACCTTCATCCATCTCCATCACCTTTCGTATGAGCGGTTGGAGGAAGTCTTCAGTGAGGTCTTTGGCCTGGCCACAGGCAAGGGAGCCATAGACAATATCTTGAGGCGCACGGGGGCCCGCCTTTCGGCGCCTCATCGGTGCGCCACAGGGGAGCAGCTCCCGTCCGTAGCCGTCCGTAGCTCGGATGAGACCAGCGCCCGTGTGTGGGGAAAGAGCTGGTGGCAGTGGATCTTCCAAACGCCTTCGGCCGGATGTCATATGATAGCGCCAAGCCTTCGGCCGCCCACGCAGCCATGAGTTTTTGGCTGGAGCCGAGCCGGAGGTGTCTCTTCAGCGACCTTTTTAGCGCCCAGTTGAAGGCTCCAGCCCCAAGCTTTTCAAATCTGTCATGCTCACCATCAGGCGGGATTTGCAATATGCCATAGATGGTGGAGGTATAGCTTTTAAGAAAAAGATTTCTCGGTTCGGGCGTTGAACGCCCGCAAAACAGTTCCATTTAATCTGTTTTGAGGGCGCAAGAACTTCGGGCGTGCAACGCCCTCAAAACCGCCCGAACTGACCCTGATCTTTCTCTTAAGGTCTATAGCTCCGGTAGGAGCGACCTATTTATGGAATTGAGATTAAAAGCCTTTCTATAGCTTTTAAGAAAAAGAGGCTCTCTGGTTTTTTCCGTAAAACACCACAACATATAGACACGATTCTACCAAGCCGGTTTGGCGAACAATCGATACCCTTCCAGGTCCAGAAACAATCGCTGAAACAGATGTCCCAGGTTGAAGATGCCATAGCAGCGTCGCTTGAGCACTTTGACCTTGGTGTTGATGCCTTCCACAAATCCACTGGTCTCTCGGTTAAGAAAGTAATTGGTGATCTCATCCATCCAGTTGTCCAGCATGGTCAGGAACGGCTGGAAACAACTCAGTCCACTGTCCAGCACCTGGTCTTGCCACTGCTGGATCTTTTCTGTCGCCTCGGCTTTGGTCAGGTCTTGCTCGAAGATCGCCGTTAATTCTTCTCTCAGCGTGTAAGCCTGGTGCAGACTCGGCGAACGAGCAAACAAACGGTTTAACCGCGCTTCTTCTTCTGGGCTGAGGTCCTCCGGTCTCTTCCTGAAGGGCCATAGAGCCCCTTTGATCTCTTCATACGCTGGTGGAGCCAACTCCTGCTTGAGCCGCCGGGGTCTCTTGCTTGCGCAGCGTATCGGCGCACTCCCGATACTTCTTGGCCACCGTGGCCGATCGGCCACGACGGTCGCCGCCGGTAGTTCCTCTTTCACGGCATTGATAAATCCATCGTACAGATCGCTGCACACCGTCTGGATGGTCTTCTTTAACGGGGCCGGAATCCCTCGTAAAAACTGCTTGACGGTCTCCTTCTTCCGATCCGCCAATACCGCCAGCACGCTGACTCGGCCATCGGGGTGGCGCACCGTGGCGATCACCACACGCGTCTCGATGCCCCTTCTTGAGCGCGATCTCATCCAGCCCCACGCTCGGCCTCTCGTTCGTACTCCGACCAGTCCACCTCTCGACGGATATGGCGATCAATGACACCAACCACCGTCTCGTATCCCACCTGCTCTTGGCGACTGACATCCTCAATGGTGCTGTTGACCAATCACAAGAGCAGGTGCTGTTCGTAGGCTTTGGTGTTACTCGCCCCTGGCTCGTACCAAGACAGCCGCTGCGTCGTCGTCGGGCGGTCGGAACACGAGGGACACCGGTAGCGCTTCGGTCGCAGCCCTGTCCATACTTTCTGGTCCAGGATCGGCAGATGTCGCAGGGTGATCCAGCGATCATAACAATGAAACTCGGTCGTTTCTCTTCCACATTGGCGACAGGTGGCACGGCCCACGGTGCTTTCGACGGTGATGACGAAATCCCCGGTGGCCGTCACCTCTGTTTCCAGGACTCTCACCTCCGGAATGTCCAGAGGAATGGAAATCATGGGTGGCTTCTCTTTAGCTAGCTTCATTTACACTCTCCTGCATTTTCATTCTTGACAGTTTACATGTTCTACCATATGTATATTGTGGTCTTTACGGAAGAAACGAAAGAGCCAAGTTTTGAGGAAGGAGGATTAAAATATGAAGAGCCTGGTTCAACGGCTTTTTGCAATTGGGATCCTGCTCGCACTGAGCACCTCTGCGCTTGGTCAAGCGAACACCGGGAGTGTCAATGGCACAGTGAAGGATACTCAGGGAGCGGCAGTTCCCGGAGCAAAAGTAACGATCAAGAATGTCGCAACCAATATTGAGACTACAGCAACCACCAGCGATGAAGGCACATTTATCTTCCCTATTGTTCCGGTTGGCATCTACAGCGTGTCAGCCGAAGCAAAAGGATTCAAGCGAGTCGTAGTAGAAGGAGTTAAAGTTGACGTCGCCGTTCCCTCAACGGTCAACTTCTCTCTCGAAGTGGGAGAGCTTACCGATGAAGTGACCGTCACCGGGCAGGGAGGCGAAGTCATCAACACCAGCACTCAAGAACTCACCAACGTGGTAGACAGACGCAGAATCCTCGATCTGCCGCTCAATGGCCGCAATCCAATCACATTGGCTACTCTCACTGCCGGCGCTGCCACTTCAGGGGGAGAGCGAGCAACGCGCATCAACGGGCTGCGCCAGTCGGTGCTCAATATCACTCAAGATGGAATTAACGTTCAGGACAACCATCTGCGCTCAGGCGATGGATTCTTCATCATCTCTTCGCCGACGGTCGAGAACGTTGAAGAGTTCACCATCACCACCAGCACTGCTGATGCTTCAGCGACCGGCTCAGGCGCGGTCTTCATCCGAATGGTGACCCCCAGCGGAGGCAACGAGATTCACGGCAGCCTGTTCGAGTTTCATCGAAACACTATCTTCGACGCCAACTCGTTCTTCAATAATTTGAGCGGGGTGCCCCGCGCCAAATTGATTCGCAATCAGTTCGGCGGGCGCATTGGTTTCCCGATTCGCAAAGACAAGACGTTCTTCTGGACATCGTTTGACGGCACTACTTTAGCTACAGGCGTGACCAGGAACCGCACGGTGTTGACAGCAGACGCTCGGCAAGGAATATTCCGCTATCGGGACACTAATGGAGCGATTCAAACGGTCAATCTGTTTCAAGCGGGCGGGATCGGTCCTGATCCATTCACCAACAAGATAATTTCAGATCGCTATCCGCTGCCGAACAACAGCATTATCGGCGACGATCTGGTTACTGCCGGGTTCCCGCTTCAATGTAGACTCCTTTAATAGGACCTTGAGGCAGAGTTTCCGCATAGATCATCGGCTGAGCGACAAGCATAATGCCGAGATTATCTATCATCTGGTTCGCTTCGACACCGATCAAGATACGCTCAACGGATTTGAGCCGCGCTTCCCCGGCATCAAAGGGGGATTTCAGAACTCCTGGCGCTCGACCGGATCATTTGGAGTTCGCTCGGTACTGTCTCCAACAAAGATTAACGAAGCCAGATTTGGATTCCAGCGGGCCCCGGTGATATTTGGCAGCGACCTTGATACCTTTGATGTAGGAGGGCAACGCTACTTCATAAGCTTTCCCACAATAGAAAACCCGCAGTTGATCTTCGTCACCAGCGGGCGCAACACATCGAATTTCCAGTATCTGGACAACTTCTCGTGGATCAAGGGGACCCACACGTTGCGGTTCGGCGGCGATCATCGGTCAATCGTATCGAATCAGATTGCCAGCACGACCGGGATAGTTCCTACTATCAGTGTAGGAGTCAGCACGGCTAATCCTTCGCCTCTACCGGCGGCGGCATTCCCCAACAGCACTACGACTACCAGGACACTGGCTCAAAATGTCTATGCTATTCTAATCGGGCAGATAGCTGGAATCAGTCAGACGTTCAATGTTGAGACTCCTGAATCTGGTTTCCGGCCCGGATTGCCGCTTAAGAACCGCATCCGCGAACGCTACTTTGGATTCTATTTCACCGATTCCTGGAGGGCGCGGCGGAACCTGACGCTCAACTACGGCATACGCTATGAGTACATGACCGTGCCGGATCAGTTGAACCGCCTGGCGCTCCAGCCCAGAGGAGGAGAGCAAGGCATCTGGGGTCAGTCCGGCGTAGGAAACATCTTCAAACCAGGAGTGCTACAGGGCACTGAGACGATCCTGGAGCTTGCTGGTTCTTCCAATGGCAAGAAGTTCTACAATGAAGACTTCAACAATTTCTCTCCCAGCTTCGGGCTTGCCTGGTCGCCCAGCTACAACGATGGAATACTGGGCAAGCTGTTCGGCGATGGGAAGACATCTATAAGAGGCGGTTATTCGGTCTCTTACTCGCTTGAGAGCGCAAGCGTGTTTACCAATGCGCTGGGCAACAATGCTGGACTTAGCAGCACAGTCAGTCTTACCACTGCTGCACAGGGCATCAGGGCAACCAGCCTGGGACAGATAGGGACTTCATTTCGCGCCGGGTTCCCTATTCCCCAGACCCCTCAGTTCGTTGTGCCCATTCCTCAGTCGCTGAACTTCACTAACAATCGAGGCAATGGAGTCTTCGGCTTTGCTCAAAACTTGCGGACGCCTTATGTTCAGACCTGGTCGTTCGGGATAGAGCGAGAGGTGATGCGCGATACCGTCTTTGAGATCCGCTATGTTGGCAATCTGGGAGTGAAGCTGTGGAGAGGGATAGACATCAACGAAGTGAACATATTCGAGAATGGATTCTTGCAGGAGTTCTTGAATGCGCAGAGGAACCTGGTAATTAACCGCGCCAATAACCTCTCCGGTTTTGGCTTCCGCGGTCTGCCAGGGCAGTCGCCATTACCGATCTTCAATGCTCTGTTTGGGACTGATAATCCTGCCAATGCCAACTTCAGTAACAGTAATTTCATTACCCGACTCGACCAGAACGAACCGGGCGAGCTGGCAAATCAGATGTTCATCAATTTCCTCAACGGATTGACCAGAGGGAGCAGCTTGCCGATAAACTTCTTCATGACCAATCCACTGGCAGCCTTCGCCGACATAATAGTCAATGGATCAACTTCGAATTACCATTCAATGCAAATTGAATTCAGGCGGCGACTCTCAAGAGGGCTGTTCTTCCAGGCAAACTACACTTTCAGCAGAGCGCTCACCGACTTCGAAGGATCAGGGTCGAACTTCTCGGCGTTTATTACATTGAGGAACCCTCGCTATGAGTACAGACGCGCCTCGTTTGATACCAACCATCGGCTGAACGCTAACTTTGTTTGGGAGCTGCCGTTCGGGCCCGGTCGTAGGTTCCTCAATCAATCAAGCGTTCTGAGCAATATAATCGGCGGCTGGCAAGTCAACGGCATTTTGATTGCCTACACCGGCCAACCTCTGACAATAACTTCAGGCAGGGGCACGGTAAATCGAGCGGGGAGATCAGGCAGCAATACGGTTGACCTTATCGGCATGACTGTGGAGCAATTGCGCGATAAGGTAAGAATTGTCCGTGAAGCAAACGGAGTATTCTACTTCACCTCAGACCTGCGCCAGGGCACAGGCGGTCGAGCTACCGAAACGATCTTTGCCAACCCGCAGGCGGGCAAGCTAGGCTCCCTGGGCTTTGGCATCCTGAGCGTGCCCAGCCGATGGAACTTCGATTTCAGCTTGATCAAACGGGTTAAGGTCACTGAGTCGAAGAATGTCGAGTTCCGCGCCGAGTTCTTTAATGCCTTCAACAATCCACAGTTTACCGGGCCAAATACCAGTATTAACAGCACGACCTTCGGGGCGATTACCGGCACATTCGATCCGCGCATAATGCAATTCGCCATGCGCTTCAATTTCTAGGCTCAGGAAAGCCTCTTCACTTTATGCTAGCCCTGCAGGATTGTATTCAATTCTCGCAGGGCTAGTTCTTTGTGATCGGCTGATCCTTATAATTGAAACATTCTACGTTCTATGTTCTACGTTCTACGTTTTAGGTTCTACGTTGAGGATTAAACGTCGAACGTCGAACGTTGAACGTCGAACGTACTATAGACTTTAATAAAAAGATTGCAGTAGGTTCGGGCGCCAAGCGCCCTCAAAACAGTTCAAAAATAAAATTGTTTTGAGGGCGCAAGAACTTCGGGCAGTTTTGAGGGCGTTGCACGCCCGAAGTTCTTGCCCTCAAAACCGCCCGAACCGAAGAAGGATTTTTCTTAAAACCTATAGAATCGCATATCCGAAATTTCGTATGAATACCGCATTCAAGATCCAAATTTTCGTATGAGGCTAATCCCGCGCCCTGGTGAAGTTTTTAGTTTCCAGAGATTTAACTTTTTGGTGTTTTAATGGAACAGAACTTGCCCCAGAGCAACAACGATCTGGAGGGTACCTCGATCTTCCGCTCTTTAACCAGGGAAATTAAGTTTATGGAGGTTTTCAGATGAGCAATCTGTCGAATTTCAGCTATAGAGTTTCAATAGCTGTTACAGTTGCCATTCTCTTCTTCAGTTTGAGCATAAGCTCTTTTGCTCAGACTGTCACTACCCGTGTTCACGGGACAGTAAAGGATCAGAACGGCGCAGTTGTCGCCGGGGTTCAAGTGAAATTAATAGATAATGCGACCAGACGTGAAGCGACTGCTACTACAAATGAAGAGGGAGCATTTGTCTTCGCTGATGTCTTTGCCGGTTATTATACTGTTACTGCCGAGGCTCAAGGTTTCAAGAAATCAGAGGTACAGGGTGTTAAAGTAGATGTTGGCATTCCCACAGCAGTGAATATCACGCTGGCAGTGGGTGGAGTTTCCGAGACTGTCACTGTGGCGGCTAGCGATGCTCAGGCGGTCATTCACACAGAATCGGCTGAGCTTCAATCGGTAGTGCAGCGCCAGCAGATAGAAGACCTTCCGCTCAACGGGCGAGATCCAATGCAACTGGCCGGCTTGCAAGCCGGCGTGGCCAGCAATACAAGCACAAGAGAGGCAGCAGTCAATGGTCTGCGCGGGACGTTTACCAATCTCACCTGGGACGGCATTAACATAAATGACAACTTTATACGAACCGATAGCTTCTTCGCTGTTGCCGCGCCTAATGTAGAAGGCACTGCTGAATTCAGCCTCAGCGCTCAAAACATCGGTTCCGATTCAGAGCTGGGAGTAGCGCAGGTGAAACTCATCACGCCTCGGGGCGCCAATGAATATCACGGGAGCCTGTTCTGGTTCCATCGCAATGATGTGCTTGATGCCAACTCATTCTTTAATAACGCTAATGGAATAGAGAAAGAGAAGCTGATCCGCAATCAATTCGGCTACAACGTTGGGGGCCCCATTTTGCGAGATAAGCTCTTCTTCTACACCTACTATGAAGGGTTCCGGGAGCGCACGGGCAACAGCATACAGCGCACCGTACTGACGCAGGCAGCGCGCCAGGGCAACTTCACTTATCGTCGTCGAGATAACGGGCAACTGCAAACAGTCAACCTGTTGAGCATCACCGGAGTTGCCGTTGATCCCAAGATACAGAGTTTGATCGGTCTGGCTCCGCTGCCCAACGATCCGTCTTCCGGCGATGGGTTGAACTTCGCCGGATTCCGCTTCAATAGCAGTGTGCCGACCAATTCCGATCTGTGGGGATTTCGCTTCGATTATGATCTCACCAATCGCCACAAGTTTGAAGCGATATATAGCCGGTTCACCTTCAATAATCCCAACGATACATTCAATGATATAGGAGAGGTGTTCCCCGGCCTTCCCGGAGGCGGGCAGGTATCGGCGCGCCCGCGCGGCTCATTTGCCTGGCACTTTACCCCTACTCAGAGCTTGACCAATGAATTGCGCTGGGGGTTCTTCCGTTACAATGTCAGGTTTTTCAACAGCGAGCTGTTCAGCGATGGGTTCCAGTTGGGTTTCCCGATAACAGATAATCCGATACAGAACTTCATGCCGCAGGGGCGAGCTGCTTCTAATTATGATCTGATCAACAATACCTCGTGGATCAAGAACAAGCACCTGCTCCGGTTCGGCAGCAATGTTCGCTGGGTTCGTACTGAGCCTTTTAACAACTCCGGCATCATCCCATTGTATAACCTTGGGTTTAATGCCATCGGCAATCAGAATCCTCTCTTGCGAAGGCTCTTTCCAGGAGATATTTCCAGCACCGATTTCGCCAATGCTACAAATATACTGGCGCTGCTTGGCGGTTTCGTCAGCGATGCCGGTCAGACTTTCAATGTCACCAGTCGCAATTCGGGATTTGTCAAAGGGGCCCCTGACAAGCGAAATATAGATTACTTCACATTGAGCTTTTATGGCGGCGATAGCTGGCGCATCAGGCCGAATCTGACGTTGAATGCCGGTTTGCGCTGGGAGTTCGTCTCGGTTCCGGCTGAGACTAATGGTCTGGCATTGTTGCCTGTTGGCGGACTTGGGGCTCTCTCCAATCCCAATGCTGTCCTCGATTTTGCCGGCAAGGGTACGGGGAGGCCGTTTCACAACAAGGATCTCAACAATTTTGCTCCCAGCTTCAGCTTTGCCTGGGATCCTTTTGGCACAGGCAAAACTTCCATACGCGCCGGTTATTCTATCTCTTATGCCATTGATAACAACATCACGACAGTATTCAACGCATTTGCCAACAATGCCGGTCTGTCTCAGGATGTTATTCTTGATGGCCTTCGGGGCACGGTCAGCAGAGGAGGAATCGTTCCTATAAACGCGCCGACTTTCAAGGTCCCGCGCACTGCCGCCGACAATATCGCTCTCGATCCAACATCTGCGTTGTTCACCATTGATCCCAACCTGCGCACGCCTTATGTTCAGCAGTGGACGTTGAGTTTAGAAAGGGAGATATTCCCCGACACGGCTCTGGAAGTGCGCTATGTGGGAAATCGCGGGACGAAGCTGCATCGAGGCATGGATTTGAATCAGATAAAGATCAGAGAGAATGGATTCCTTGATGATTTTCTGCGAGCCCAGCGCAATCTGACGAATACCGGCGATCCTTATCGCGGAGAGCAATTGCGTATCTTCCCCAGACTCGGCCTTGAAGGATTCCTCGATGATCCTGGTTTTCAGAACCTTTTGAGAGAAGGGCAAGTAGGAGAGCTGGCATTTCTTTACCTCTTCTTCCGCGACTTCTTCTTCTCTCCTGATTTCGGAGCGCAATTGGGGCCGGATTTCTTCTTGAGGAACCCCAATACGTTTGTGGCTGATTTTATCGGCAATCTCTCATTCTCCAACTATCATGGATTGCAGCTTGAGACGCGCAGGCGGTGGAGAGGGGGCTGTATCTACAGGCCAATTACACCTTCAGCAAAGTCTTCACCGATTTCGAGGGCAGCCAGGCCAACTTCGCAGCATTTCTTGATAATGCTTCTGGATACCCGGTCGAGAAGAAGCGCGCCAGCTTCGATGTCACCCATGTATTCAATGCCAACTGGGTCTATGAGCTTCCCATTGGGCCGGGCAAGCGATTCTTGTCATCGACCGGCGGGCTGCTGGGCCATCTGTTGGGCGGATGGAAGATTGGTGGCATCTGGAACGTTCAATCAGGGCGGCCAATCTCTATCATCTCGGGTCGCGGAACGGTGAATCGGGCTACCAGCAGATCGGGCAAGAACACGGTTATCACTACTCTGAGCATAGACGAGCTGCAAGAGAAGACCGGTCTATTCAGAGATGATAAAGGGCTGCCAATCCTCTTTGCTCCCAGCTTGATCGGCGCCGACAAACGGGCCAATTCTCAGTTCTTCCAGAATCCTCCGGCAGGCCAACTGGGGACCCTTCAGTTGACTCCGGTGAGCGGGCCAGGGATCTTCAATATGGATCTGAACTTTGCCAAGCGCACCCGCATAACTGAATCGAAGGACATTGAGTTCCGCGCCGAATTCTTCAATATCTGGAACAATGTGAACTTCTTCATTGCTGAAAACCATAATATTAATAGCGTGAACTTTGGGCGTATCATCGATACATTCTCTCCTCGCATCATCCAGTTTGCGCTTAAGTTCAACTTCTAAATTGGAGCACACAAGAATGGGACAAAGAATTTCACCGCCGCCGTAGCACAGAGAAACCGTCTTGAGTTTGCTCCTCTCTGTGTGAGGCGGCGGTGAATCTTATCTGTCCCTATCTATGTTGGTTCGATTCGGGCGGCGGGCGCCCTCAAAACAGATTAAATGGAACTGTTTAAATGAAACTGTTTTGAGGGCGCCCGCCGCCCGAACCGGCTCTGATCTTTCTCTTAAGGTCTATAGCTGCGGTAGGAGCGACCTATTAGAATAGAGATTAAAAGCCTTTCTAGCTGCGGTAGGAGCGACCTATTTGTAGAATAGAGATTAAAAGCCTTTCTATAGCTTTTAAGAAAAAGATTTCTCGGTTCGGGCGGCGGGCGCCCTCAAAACAGATTAAATGGAACTGTTTAAATGAAACTGTTTTGAGGGCGCCCACCGCCCGAACCGAGAAGAATTGAGAAATAAAACACCTTGCTAGCTGCGGTAGGAGCGGCCTGTAAACTTGGCTAATTAGGTCGCTCCTACGCAGCTAGCAAGGGTTCATTCACTGAGTGCTATAAATAGGTCGCCCCTCCGGGGCTGAGAAGAATTGAGAGATAAAAGACCTCTCTAAATTGGAGCGCATAATTTGCAGATGTAATGTCCTACGTCACTACGTCCTACGTCCGTAAGCAAAACCGACGTCGGACATCGGACGTTGTGGACGTCGGACGTTCCTTTCCTGTTCAGATTGGAGCTAGTTGCTGTATTGATGAGCTTAGTTGAGACGATCCGCTCAGGGACAGGGGCCCCACATTCGACTTTCTAAGTCGAACATCGAACGTTAAGGTATCGATGAGAGCAGTTCCTCCCGACTGGTAGTAGCTGTGCCGACCTTGCCCACGACTATACCGGCAGCGTAATTTGCCAGTATTGCCGCTTCAATTACAGAAGCTCCACTGGTAAGCGCCAGCGCCAGTGTAGCTATTACTGTATCGCCTGCGCCTGTCACATCATATACCTCGCGTGCTACTGTGGGAATATGGGTGATCTGGCTATCAGACGAGAAGAGTGACATTCCTTGCTCGCCACGCGTGATGAGGATATTCTGGCATTGAAGCTGCTCACTAATCTGTTTTGCTGCGGCAACCAGATCTTCTATTGAAGCTATCTCGATGCGGCAAACGGCGGCAGCTTCTAGATGGTTGGGCGTGATTACGGTGGCGTTCCGGTAGTAAGCGAAATGGCGGATCTTGGGGTCTATGCAGATAGGCAGAGCGCGTTGATTGGCTAATGTAATTGCTTCAGTTAAAACTCGCGGAGTCAAAACGCCTTTATCGTAATCTGAAATTATCACAGCAGATACATCTTCGATCAGGCGCTTAAAGCTGCTCAATAGCTTCTCTTCGAGATCAGGCGTTATAGAAGAGCGTCTCTCTCTATCAGCGCGCACTACCAACTGGTTATGTGCTATTATGCGCGTCTTGATAGTTGTCGGGCGGGTAGAATCCACAATGAGGCCGGCAGTTTTAGTCCCGTTCTCTTCAAGCTTTGCTTTGACCTTCTCTCCCGCCGCATCGTTTCCAATTACTCCAACCGGAATGACTTGGGCGCCGAGCGCGCGGAGATTGTTAACGACATTGCCTGCGCCGCCCAGGCATTGTGATTCACGCTGAATTTCAACCACAGGAACAGGCGCTTCGGGGGAGATACGAGAGACGGTCCCCCAGATGAATTCGTCCAGCATTATATCGCCCAGAACGAGCAATCGCTTTCCACTGAATCCTTCGATCAATTTAGCAGCGCGGGAGCGTTTGAGTCGGTCCATCGTTTTCCTCAGAGAGTACAGCAAGCAGTTAGGTTGCCGATAAAGCACATCATCAGCAACCTAACTGCGTGTTCAGCGTGGTTGTAAGTAGTGCGGCTGTAGCCGCCGGGCGGTGTGCGGAGAGTCTCCGACCTTCGGGGGAGCTTGCTCCTTATCTCCTCTAGCAGCTACGCCGCTGCTTTTGCCCACGCTAAACGCATACGCAACCTAATCAAGTTGCTGTAGATCGCGGCACGTTTTTATTTGTTCAACATTCGATGTTCAACGCCGAGCGTCGAACGTAGAACGTTGAACGTAGAACGTTGAACATCACTCTGTCTATTGCTTCTTTGACCGCATCCGTTTGCAAGCGGCGGATGCACTCTGCTTTCCCAAACACTTCACAGCTATAGCCCGGGCAAGGGGCACACGGCATATCGACTCGCACCAGCTCGCTGGCGGGATTCTTCCAGGGGCCCCAGACGCGATGATTGGAGGAGCCGAATATGACTACCATCGGGCGCTTGTAGGCGGCGGCTATGTGAGCAGGCCCACTGTCGTTGCCGATAAAGATAGCGCTCATCTCTGTGAGGGCCATCAGCTCCGCCAGGCTCAAATTGTCGAAGCCAAGCGTTCGAGCTTTAGCAAGATAAGAGATACCGGTTATAACCTGGCTCTGAGTTTTGTCGGCTACAAGCACCGATGGCAAACGGTAAACTTCGGCGAGGTAGTCTACTATTTGAGCGAATCGCTCTTCCGGCCATCGTTTTGTCTCGAAAGCTGCTGCCGGATGGATCAAGGCGAAGTCACTATTGAAATTTGCCGCTTTGAGCCTCTCTCTGACGGCAACGGCCGCGCGCTGATCGGTTTTAAGATAAGTGGCTGCTGGCTCATCTACCGGAACCCCTAACCACTTAAGCGTCGCCAGTTGTTGCTCTGCGCAGTGGATCTCCGCTTTTCCCCAGACATCCTGCGGCAGTGGAATGGGGAAATTGAAGAGAAATGAATAAGGCAAATAAGCAAAGCCTGCCCGGTAAGGGGCCCCGGTCAGTCGAGAGAGAAGACTGGCCGTTGTCCCTCCATGAAGATTGATAACCAGATCGAAATTCGACCGGCGAAGTCGATGCGCCAGCCTGAGTCGAGAGATGATGTTGGCTGTCTGGCCCGGACTGCGTTTGATTACAATAAGCTCATCAACATCGGGATGAGATTGAAGCAACGGAGCGGACAACTCTTCGATGAGAACTGTCACGCGCAGCTCTGGCCGCCAGGATTTCAATGCTGCCAGGCAGGGGGTCATCAAGACAGTATCCCCGATAGAGCGCAGACGAATCAGCAGAACGCTGCCAATGCGCTCCCAGTCTGGCTCAGTCGGCTGCGCGCTACTGTGCATTCTCCTCAATAGTGGCCTCATCGATCAGCATCACAGGAATGTCATCCCGTATTGGATATACGCGATGACAGCTGACACATTTGAGCCCGCTGCCATCAGCCTTCAGCTCAACTTTCGTCTTGCACAGCGGGCAGGCTAAGATTTCAAGCAGTTCCTGGCTGATTGCCATCAATACCTCCGATTTTGGGCACTAGATTAGTCTCACCCTTGCGCCACAACTACTGCAAAACTTGCTCTTTGGACGCGGGAATGTGCTATTGCAACGGGGGCAATTGAATAGGAGCCAGGTGTTGCAATGGGAGCACGGTTCCGCCACCGGCGCTTGTCCCAGCAGGTAGGCGCTGAAATAGTCACAGGTTGGGCAGATGCCATACCTAAGCTGAGAAATATCAGAGACCTTTGTAGCTTCATCAGAAGAGGACATAGAGTTCACCTTCATTGTCTCATCAAGCCCAACTGCTTCTGCATAATCAGACTACCAGGCAAGACTAGCACAGCTATAGATAAAGCTCAAGAAACCTGGACAGGATCAAAATTCAATCAGTATACTCCGAAGCCCAGGAGCAGAGATGCAAGGAAGCAAGGAAGTTGAATTAAATGCGACAATCTAAATCGAACCACACAAGATTGGCAGACAGTGATCAACCACGGGGAACACGGGGTGTAAAGCAGAGGAGCCGGGGAGCAGAGGAGCTGGGGAGCATGGGGGCTGGCGAGAAGCAGAGGAGCTGGGGAGCATGGGGGCCGGGGAGAGTTTTTTCTTCCTCTGCACCCCTGCCGCTGTGTCACCCGTGCTCCCCGTGGTTTGTTCTGTACCGAATCTCTCTTGTTCCGCGTTAGTAGCTTCGGGGGCCTCTTCTGCGATCTTTAAGGGTGCGCCTTTCTACTACCCGGTCGCTATAGCCGGTGACGCAAAGGAGAAGGTTCTTCATCTCTGTATAAAGGAGATTCTTGCCACTCCTTCTATCTTTTCCTGATCGCCGCTCAACGCCGTCCCAGCCCGATTGCGGCCGAAAAACCCTGAAGAAACGATAATCCCTGATTTCAAACATAGATCTCTCCTCACCACCCCATTTAACGCTGATCTAAATTTCTATCGATTTAATATTGTGTATAAATAGAAATTCAGAATCGACCAGGAATTCCAAAAATAACCGAGAGAAGAACCGGCGATCCAAAATAGCGTTGTGGAAAGTTTGGACACCGGGACGCAATGTGGTGTATCATCTGCCCGGCAATGTGCAATCGCTGATCGCACGGTTAAGCGCCCAAAATAGACATGAGATTTATATAGGCCGCGCCATTGCCTTCCTCAACAATATTCTACATGATCTACGTGCGGCACAGCCGCACCGGGTAGATCATGACAGGGGAATGGGAACATGACGAAAAAAGGATGGTTGTGTTTCACCTGCTGTATCTTTCTCATATTGCTCGACCACCTTGTTGCTTCTTTTGCGCAAAAGCCTTCTAGTGCGGCCGCGCGCCCGCCCGCCAGGAGGATAGATTTCACCAGCCAGATTCAGCCCATCTTCAGGGCCTCTTGCTATAAATGCCATGGCCCGGAGAATCAGAGAGGCCAACTGCGGCTCGATTCCAGATCGGTGGTCTTTCAACGCGGTCTTATAATCCCGGGAAATAGCAAAGACAGCCGCCTGCTTCACCGCGTGCTCGGCCTCGGCGATCAAGCGCGCATGCCGATGGGTGGCCCCCCGCTTACCCGGAGGCAAATAGCGTTGATCCGCGCCTGGATCGATCAGGGGGCCCCCTGGCCGGATGAATCAATAGCAAGAGGAGCAAAGACCAGAACTCACTGGGCATATATAAAACCGGCTCGGCCACCGCTGCCAGCAGTCAAAAACAGATCATGGATTCGCAATCCAATAGACAACTTCATCCTGGCCCGGCTTGAAAAAGAGAAGTTGTCGCCTTCGCCCGAAGCCCCCAAAGAGGCGCTCGTCCGCCGCCTTTACCTGGATCTGATAGGACTGCCCCCAAGCGTCAAAGAGGTGGATGCATTCCTGGCTGATAATAGCTCCGATGCATACGAGAAATTAGTCGATCACCTCCTCGCATCTCCTCATTACGGTGAGCGGTGGGCCAGGCCCTGGCTGGACCTGGCGCGCTACGCCGATACTCACGGATATGAGAAGGATAACCGGAGATCGATGTGGAAATATCGCGATTGGGTAATAAACGCTTTAAATAAAGACATGCCTTTTGATCAGTTCACCATCGAGCAGATTGCCGGCGATATGCTGCCCAATGCCACGATTGATCAAAAGATCGCCACCGGCTTTCACCGTAACACAATGTTTAATGAAGAAGGCGGAGTCGATAAAGAAGAGGCGCGCTGGGAGACGATTGTAGACCGAGTTGACACAACAGCGACTGTCTGGCTTGGCAGCACTCTGGCCTGCGCCCAGTGTCACAATCATAAATACGACCCGTTCACGCAGAAAGACTTCTACCGGCTCTTCGCTTTCTTTGAACCGGCTGAGGAGCCGAAGCTGGAAATGCCCACGCCCGAACAGGAGACCAGGCGCAAAGCTATTGAGGCTGAGATCACCGGTCTTGAAAATCTTCTGAAGACTCAAACTCCCGAACTGGAAGCGGCGCAGCTTCAATGGGAACATCGGATAATAGCTGCGCAAGCCGACTGGACGGCGCTCGATCCGGTTGAATATACTTCAAGCGGCGGCGCAACTCTCACCAAACTTGCCGACGGGTCCCTCCTGGCAACAGGCGCAAATCCAGAGAAGGACATCTATACAATAGTCGCAAAGACCGATCTGAAAGAGATCACAGGCGTGCGACTGGAGGCTATTGTCGATCCCAGACTTCCGCACGGGGGCCCTGGTCGGGACCCCTACGGCAGTTTCACTCTCACCGGCTTTGAAGCGGCGATTGCTCCTGCTGGCAATTCTGCGCAGGTTCAGCCTCTGTCATTGATCGACGCTGTTGCCGATGATTCGCAGAAGGGCTTTGAAGCCAAAAACCTGATTACCGGCGAGCGCAAGGGATGGGCGATTGACGCCAACAGAGACGCCTCCCGTGTTGGTCGTCAGGCTGTCTTTGTAGTAGATAAGGCTGCCGGCTTCGATTCGGGAACGGTGTTGGTGATCAAGCTGAAGCACGAAGCGGGATATATGGGACAGGGAATCGGGCGCTTCCGATTGTCAGTTACCGCGGCGGCTGACCCGACGAGCATTGTAAATATTTCGGCGCAGATGCGACCCATTCTGTCAATCCCTGTCGCCGAGCGCACAGAAAAACAGAAGAACGATCTTGCCGCTTACTACCGCTCCATTGCGCCAGTGCTCAAGCCGGCGAGGGAGCGCGTTGCCGAGCTGCGCAAGCAGCTAAAGGATCTGGAGATTGTCAGCACACTGATCATGCAGGAGCGGCCATCTTTTCAGCGCCCGTATACCTATCTTCGACTAAGAGGCAGCTTCCTCAATAAAGGCGAGAAGGTGTATGCCGGCGTGCCGGAATTTCTTCATCCTCTGCCTGAGAGCCAACTGCCAAACCGGCTGGGACTGGCTCATTGGCTGGTGGACAAAGACAATCCTCTTGTGGCCCGTGTGACGGTGAACCGGATATGGGAGCAGTACTTTGGGCGCGGCATCGTAGAGACAAGCGAAGATTTCGGCGCGCAGGGCGAGCGGCCTACTCATCCTGAGCTGCTGGACTGGCTGGCTACTGAGTTTATGCGGCAGGGCTGGAGCATGAAAGCTATGCACCGCCTTATTGTCACATCGGCTACCTATCGCCAGTCTTCAACAGTGACTCCCGATCTCCTGGAGCGCGATCCTTATAACCGATTGCTTGCTCGTGGCCCGCGCTTCCGGATGGAAGCGGAGATGATCCGCGATGTCGCGCTGGCTGCCAGCGGACTGCTCAGCAGAAAGATTGGGGGCCCCAGCGTCTTTCCCTATCAGCCGGAGGGCATCTGGGATATTCCCTATAATGACGATAAGTGGCGCATGAGCGAAGGAGAAGATCGCTACCGGCGCGGAATCTACACATTCCTGCGGCGCACATCGCCCTATCCCAGCTTGATGATGTTCGACGCCACCAGCCGCGAATTTTGCACGGTGAGGCGCGTTCGCACCAACACTCCGCTACAGGCGCTGGTCACGCTCAACGACCCGGCATTTTTTGACGCTGCCAGGGGATTGGCAAAACGCATCCTGGCAGAAGCGGCTTCAGAGGCGGAGGCTCGCGCAGTCTACGGGTTCCGCCTTTGCGTCTCCCGTCAGCCCAGGGCCGAGGAGCTTGAGCAGATCATCACTCTCTACAAACAGCAACTGGAGTGGTTCAGGAGAGATGAGCGCGCGGCTCAGCAGATCGTCAAGGGAGATGTTGCTCCTCCGGCAGAAATAGACAGAGCTGAACTGGCTGCCTGGATTGTGGTCTCAAATATGTTGTTGAATCTCGATGAGACCTTGACCAAGGAGTGAGTCTGCCCGCCGTCGATATCAGGAGGGTTGAGGAATGGACAACAAAGAGGAATCACTGAAAGCTATTACCCGCCGCCACTTCTTCAAGCAGAGCGGCTTTGGCATTGGCGCAATAGCTCTGTCGGCCCTTCTCAATGAGGGGCTCTTTGCTCAGTCATCTCAGCAGCGAAGGGGCCCCAACGACCCGATGGCCCCCAGGCCGACGCATTTTGCCCCGAAGGCTAAGAGCATCATCTATCTCTTCATGGCAGGCGCGCCTTCGCAACTCGATCTATTTGACTACAAGCCTAAGCTTAATGAGCTGGATGGGAAACACATACCTGAAGAGATCATCCGGGGAGAGCGATTCGCCTTTATCAAAGGTGTCCCTAAACTGCTTGGCTCGCCTTACTCGTTCAAGCGACACGGGCAGTCGGGAGCGGAGCTATCCAGTCTGTTGCCTCATCTATCGGAAATTGTCGATTGCCTCGCCATAGTGCGCTCTCTGCATACCACTCAATTCAATCACGCGCCTGCCCAAATCTTTATGAACACCGGCCATCAGATCATCGGGCGTCCGAGCATGGGAGCGTGGTTAACTTACGGGTTGGGCAGCGAGAGCAGAGATTTGCCCGGCTTCGTCGTGTTGCTTTCAGGAGAGAATCAGCCCGATGGCGGAAAATCATGTTGGGGAAGCGGCTTTCTTCCGACTGTGTATCAAGGCATTGAATTTCGCTCCAAAGGGGAACCGGTATTGTTCCTCTCCAATCCGGAAGGAATCGATGAGCAGGCGAGGCGGCAATCGCTGGATGTGTTGCAGAACCTCAATCAAATGCATTACCAGACGGTAGGCGATCCGGAAATTATCACGCGAATCGCTTCTTATGAGATGGCTTACCGGATGCAGAGCAGCGTCCCGGAGCTGATAGATATTTCCCGTGAACCAGAATCGATTCACCGGATGTATGGGACAGAGCCGGGCAAGGCATCATTTGCCAACAACTGTCTGCTCGCCCGCCGCCTGGTAGAGCGAGGAGTGCGCTTTGTTCAGCTCTATCATCGCGGGTGGGACCATCACGGCACAGGCCGCCATGATGATTTAATCAATCGACTGCCCCGGCTGTGCCGCGAGACAGATCAAGCAGCAGCGGCGCTCATCAAGGACCTCAAACAACGCGGCCTGCTTGACACAACGCTGGTGATCTGGGGAGGCGAGTTTGGCCGGACGCCGATGAATGAAGAGCGCAATGGATCAAAGTTCATAGGTCGAGATCATCATCCCAGGGCATTCAGCATGTGGCTGGCGGGCGGAGGCATTAAAGGCGGGGTTACAGTAGGCAGAACTGATGAGCTGGGGTACAACATTGTAGAAGATGCGGTCCATGTTCATGACCTGCATGCCACCGTGTTGCACTTGATGGGCCTGGATCACACAAAGCTCACCTACAAGTTCCAGGGCCGCGAGTTCCGGTTGACCGATATTGGTGGGAATGTGGTGAATAAATTACTGGCGTAGGTCCGTTAGATTAAAGCGTAACTAGACTGATAGAAATTCGAGACGGAGCAGCAAAATATAAAGCCTGGTTGAAGCAAGAGTATGTCAGAAGAGGCTCTTCAGTGGATGCGATGCTCCCTCCGGTAATTCAGAAACTCAAGATGCTATCGACTACATACTGCTGCATCTCTTCGGTCAGCTCAGGATAAACAGGTATAGCGAGAGTCTCTTTAGACGCCCTTTCAGATTCAGGAAGGGCCCCTTCTTTGTACATCAGATAATTGAAGCACTCTTGAAGGTGAAGCGGCAATGGATAGTAGACCTCTGTTCCTATTCCTCTCTCTTTGAGATAAGCCTTTAACTGATCTCGATTGTCAACTCTGATCACAAACTGATTGTAGACATGCCTGTATCCTTCCATTTCTATTGGGAGCCTTGCGTAGCGGCTATCGGCTTCGTTGAAGAGTTGGAAGTAGCGCAAAGCGTTGCGCCGGCGAGCTTCTGTCCACGAGTCTAGATATTTCATCTTCACGCGAAGTATGGCCGCTTGAAGAGTATCAAGCCGGCTGTTGCAACCAATGAGACTATGGAAGTATTTGCGCTCTCCGCCGTGCACGCGCAGGATTCGGACTCTTTCTGCCAGTTTCTCATCGTTAGTAGTGATTATCCCGCCATCACCGGCTCCGCCCAGATTCTTTGATGGATAGAAGCTGAAACAGCCAATAGCTCCAATCGAGCCTGCGCGCTGGCTGCGAATCTCGGCGCCAATAGCCTGCGCAGCGTCTTCGATTACAGGAACCTGGTAACGCGCGGCTATCTCCATAATCGCATCCATATCCGCGCACTGACCGAACAGATGCACAGGGATGATTGCTTTAACCTGAGATGGGGAAGGGAAGGGCCCCTGCGAATAATAATGGGATTTCCCGCTCAAGTAATCATCAACTTGATTAGGATCAATGTTGTAAGTATCAGGATCGATATCTATGAAAACGGGGATCGCGCCCAGCCGAGCTATCGAACCGGCGGTAGCAAAAAAAGAGTAAGGGCTGGTTATTACTGCATCGCCGCTGCCTATGCCAAGCGCCATCAGCGCCAGCAGCAGAGCATCCGAGCCTGATGCGCAGCCAACAGCATATTTTACCTTGCAATAAGAGGCGATCTCGCTTTCAAGCTCTCCTACTTCAGGACCAAGTATAAGCTGCTGATGATCGAAGACTCGCTTGATGGCCTCTTCTAATTCTTCTTTGATTTTTGCATATTGAGCCTTTAGATCAAGCAGCGGGACATTCATCTTTTGCTGAGCTAGATTATCTATCACGATTAGTCTCCATCAGTGCTATAGTATCTTCTGAAGGTGCTTCTAGAGCAAAAGGGTAACAAAGTATTTCGCAGACAGCCTCCTCGGGGACTTTTGTGTCCTGGAGCTTTTGCGGGAAAAATCTCCTTGCCAAAGAAGATCAGGCTTTCTTAGCAAAGGCTTTCTGCTCTAGGTTGCTGACTCGCTTTTCAAGCTGCTGCAACTGTTTGCGATCTGCCTTTTGATCCAGTTTCTTCTCAATAGATGTCAGACGCTTCTTCACCTCGGCAATCTCCTTGTCGAACTTCCCTGATAGCTGATCGACCCTATTCTCCAACGCTTCAATTCGACGTCCCAGGCAGTTAATTGCGCTGCGCCGTGAGCTATTTCTTGTTTGAGTTCGGCAAATCCCTCTCTCATCTCTTCTCTTACTTTGGCAAATCCCTCTCTCATTTCCTCTCTTACCTTAATGAACTCGTTTGCAATGGTCCCTATATAAGGTTCCATTACTTCACGGATTGTTTTTTGCAAATCATCTTTCTCTTTGTCTGTCATTTGTCTCTCTTAAATTAGTAATGATCTGTAATACAACTCAAGTTTTCCTGGCAAAGACTTTCTGTTCTAGCTTGACGAGTCGCTTCTCGATCTGCTGTAGCTCTTTGCGATCTGCCTTTTAATTCAACTTCTTTCGATAGCAATCAACCGCTTCTTCACCTCAGCGATCTTTTGTCGCATTTTTTCTGATGACTGATCGACCCTGAGTTCCAGCGCCTCAACTCAACACTAGGCAGCTAATTTCGTTGCGCATATATTCAAAGGCGAACCACATTATTGTTCTTTACGTTCACCCTGCGAGTAGCATTACGAGTGTCAATTACCATCGGCGAATTGTCAACAATCATCTGGTAATCAAATGCGCTATGATTGGTAACGATGACTGCGCAGTCGCAGCGTTGTAGTGCATCGCTTGTCAATTCCTTGCTCTCAAGCTCTTTGCCTGCCACTTCAAGCCTGAGCACGTGCGGATCGATGAAACTCACTATTGCCCCTTTCTTGCAGAGCTTCTCGATGATCGACAGCGCAGGAGATTCTCTCGTATCATTGACATCTTTTTTGTAAGCGACTCCCAGTATCAGGATATTTGAGCCATTGACAGCTTTGCGTCTTTCATTGAGCGCGTCCATTATGAGATGGACAACAAAGTCAGGCATCTGAGAGTTGACTTCTTCGGCCAGGCCGATAAACCTCGCTTCAAACCCGTGAAGGCGCGCTTTCCAGGAAAGATAATGAGGATCGAGGGGAATACAGTGTCCCCCAAGTCCTGGCCCAGGATAGAATGGCATAAACCCAAACGGCTTGGTAGCGGCTGCCTCTATGACCTCCCAGGTATCTATATCCAGCGCGCGACAGAGCTGGGCGATCTCGTTAACCAGACCGATATTTACGCTGCGGAATGTGTTCTCAAGCAGCTTCGTCGTTTCGGCCACCTTGGCGCAGGAGACAGGGTGAACCTTCTCAACGATGCTGGCGTAGACAAGCCTGGCGACCTCTGTGCTGAGCCGGGTGACGCCGCCGACAACTTTGGGAATGTTGCTGGTATTGTAATATGAATTGCCTGGATCAACTCGCTCAGGAGAGAAGGCGAGGAAGAAATCCTCGTCAATCTTCAATCCTGTCTCCTCAAGCATCGGCAGCAGCACTTCATCTGTTGTGCCGGGGTAGGTAGTGCTCTCAAGTATTATCAATTGCCCTCGGTGAAGATACTTTTTAATCTCTTCAGCAGCGGCAAGAATATAGGATATATCGGGCTCCTTCGTTTTTCTCAGTGGCGTAGGCACGCAGATGATGGCAACATCAGCCGTCGCCAGTTGAGAAGAATCTGTCGTAGGAAAAAAGCGATTCTCTGCAACCAGCTCGGTTACGGTTTCGCTTGAAACGTCGCCTATATAGGATTGCCCTATCTCCAGAGCAGCAACCTTTGATCGGTCCCTTTCCAAGCCAACAACCGGGAAAGATGCTTTGCCAAATTCTACTGCCAGAGGCAAGCCCACATACCCTAAGCCTATGACGCAAATCTTGGCTTTTCGAGATTGGATCTTATCTATCAGCTCGGAAGCTGTTTCGGAGCCAGTCTTTATTTCGCCCATCTGTTCACCTCAAAATTATGAGAAAGTTATGCGCGATACAACCGAAACATCCGCGATATAAATCTTCTTCCTGCACAATCATTGGAGTTGCTGCTGGCAAAATTTGGGCAGGAATTGACTTTTTCATTATGGCTACTATTTGCTTGCGATTATGCTCGGTGGAAGCATTGACTGCTCGACCCCTCCATTCAAGCATGGCAGGAGCATTATAACTGTGTGACCTCTACTCATCAAGCTCACAGAGGAAAGCGATTCTATTATTGTCGCTAATAGTGAATACAATTGTGAATTCGGCTCACATTAGATTGTCCAGACTCAAGCTGCAATGATAAGATTCGTGCTTTCTTAGCTTAATCTCTAAGGAGTCTTTCATGTCGCAACGGACGACGCCCAGAAACAATGAAAACAGCGCAGTTGGGAGGAGCTTACTGCCTACTGCATACCGCCTACTGCCTACTGTTTTCTGAGGAGTCTTTCAGGCGGCTCGTGCGACGCTCAGAAATGATGAAAATGCGATGTACAGCAACCTGTTAGGTTGCTGATAGTGCGCGACAGGCAGCAACCCAAGATGTACAACAACCTGTCAGGTTGTTGATAGTGCGCGACAGGCAGCAAGCTAAGATGTACAGCCGTGGCGGTCAGCCTTGCTGATAGTGCGCGACAGGCAGCAACCTGACAGGTTGCTGTACATCTTCTGAGGAGTCATTCATGTCGTCGGCGACGACGCAAGAGAAATTCTGAGGAGTCACGATCGTCAGCGATGACGCGAGAGAAATAATGAGAACAGCGCAGTTGGAAGAAGCCCGCCTGCCTTCTGCCTACTGCCTTCTGTTTTCTGAGGAGATCCGATGCCAAAGAACTTTTTGCGCCACTCTCTATCTATTCTGCTCTGCTCTCTTTTGATTCTGTTAAATGTAAGCTTCCAGCTTGCACCGGCAGCGCAAAGAAGGGCTGCCTCTGGCCAGGCGTCTCAAAACAAGAGAGTCCGGCTCGTGGTTGGAATCGTCATCGATCAATTCCGCTACGATTACCTGACTCGATTCGCCGATCAATTCAGTGAAGGGGGCTTTCGCCGGCTGCTGCGCGATGGGGCTGTCTTTAGCAATGCCAATTACAATTTTTCTCCTACATACACTGCTTGCGGGCATGCTACGTTTATGAGCGGCTCTGTGCCTGCGCTTAATGGAATAATAGGAAACGAATGGTACGATCGGGAGGCAGGCAGACGCACCACCAGCGTTTCTGATAGCAAAGTCAAACTGCTTGGAGGAAAGGAAGGGGCCCCCGCAGCTTCTCCCCACCGGCTTATCGGTTCAACTGTCGGCGACCAGCTCCGCTTCAACAGTAATGGCCGGTCTAAAGTCATAGGAATATCGTTTAAAGATCGCTCGGCAATTCTGCCTGCTGGCAAGCGCCCCAATGGCGCTTACTGGTTCGATTCAAGCACAGGCGCGTTCGTCTCAAGCAGCTACTATTTCAGCGATCTCCCGGATTGGGTCAAAGCATTCAATAGCCAGAATAAGCCAGACAAATATTTTGGCGCCAAGTGGGAGAGGCTGCTCTCTGAGTCTGCCTATAGCCGCTCGCTGCCTGATGATTCGCCTTATGAGAGGTCTAGTTATGGGAACAAGTTCCCTTACACAATCAATGGCGGGGAAGCAACGCCCGGCCCACGCTTCTACAGTCAATTCGAGGTTACTCCCTTTGCCAATGAGTATCTGGCCGATTTTGCCAGAGCTGCAATTGAAGGCGAAGGGCTGGGGCAGGATGAATTTACCGATCTGCTAACTGTGAGTTTTTCGGCCAATGACCTGCTGGGTCACGCCTATGGGCCATACAGCCAGGAAGTCCAGGATATGACTCTGCGAACGGATCGCATTCTCGCTGGCCTGTTCGACTACATTGATAAGAAGATTGGCCTCAGCAATACGATCATCGCACTTACAGCAGATCACGGAGTGGCCCCCATCCCGGAGCACTCGCGCGCTCTTGGTTTTGGCGGGCGCGTTGACAGTAGAGCATTGTTGAACTCAATTGAAGCTGCTCTCAGCAAACGATTCGGTGAAGATAAATGGATTCTTGCATTCGTCAATAGCAACATCTATTTCGATTATTCTGCGCTTGAGCGCCGCAAAGCCGATCTGTCTGAAGTTGAGCGCATTGCCGGTGAAGCGGCGCTCAAAGCGCCTGGCGTCGCGGCCTGTTTCGCTCGCTCGCAAATCATCTCAGGGCAATTGCCGCCGACCGTGATTGCTCAGCGGGTTGCAAGTGGTTTTTACCCGCAGCGAAATGGAGACCTAATTCTTGTGGCTGAGCCGTTTTTTCTTGTGGGGGACTCTTCGACGGCATCACATGGCTCGCCCTACAGCTATGATGCCCATGTGCCGGTAATTTTCTACGGCGCTGGCATTGCTGCTGGCAACTACACTGTTGAATGCAGTCCCGCTGATATTGCGCCAACGCTCTCTTTTATGCTTGATATTGAGCCGCCGAGCAGTAGTGTTGGCCGTATTTTGAGCGAGGCGATTAAGGGCAAGAACCACAGGCCGTAATCTCCGCTTGTCCACTGCTCTGTACTATTGCCGTTTTTGCCAACAACGCAAAAACGGCAATAGTATAGACCGGCAAATTTTGCGATAAAGCAATGATTATATGATTCGGCCTGAGTTGAAACTAACAAGATGCTCCCACGCTTATCGGCGCCAGTCATCGACCGACTTTAGTTTTGCCGACTTCTGGCGAAATCGGCAGAACTAAAGAGACCTTAAGTACTCTTTAAAGGCGCTTCCCAGTTCCTGGTGCTTGAGACCGAACTCAACTGTCGCTATCAGGAATCCCAGCTTATCACCCGCATCATAGCGTTTACCCTCGAATATATATCCATAAAATGCCTGGCGTTTAAGCAGCGCCCGCATCGCATCGGTGATCTGAATCTCTCCGCCTGCTCCCCTGCCGGTCTTTTCTATCAGGTCAAATATCTCCGGCATTAAGATATAACGCCCGATGATTGCCAGGTTCGACGGCGCTTCATTTGCCGGGGGCTTCTCGACCATGTCTTTGATCTTGTACACCCGCCCTTCTGAACTATCTACAGCAATGGCTCCATAGCGGGAGATAGCATCACCCTCTACTTCCATAACTGCCACAACAGATGCGCCATATTGCTCATAAACTTCTATCATCTGGCTCAGGCAAGGCTTCTCCGCAGCGATAATGTCATCGGGAAGGAGAACTGCGAACGGTTCATCGCCGACAAGATTACGCGCTTGCAAGACGGCGTGCCCCAGTCCGAGCGCCTGCTTCTGTCTTACAGTAGCTACGTGAGCCATACGACCTACGGCTTTCACCTGTTCAAGCAGCTCTTTCTTTCCTCGCCGCTCCAGCTCAGCCTCCAGTTCGGTCGAAATATCAAAATGATCTTCAATAGCGGTTTTGCCCTGGCTATTGACAAAGATGATCTCCTCTACGCCGCTCGCCATCGCTTCTTCCACGCCGTATTGAATGAGCGGTTTATCAACCAGAGTAAGCATCTCTTTGGGAATGGCTTTAGTTGCGGGCAGGAACCGAGTGCCCAGCCCGGCCACAGGGAAAACTGCTTTTCGTATCTTCTTCACTCAAGCCTCCTGATCAACCCCCGATGGATTCTTAGAAATTCAATCAATAACTCTATCGACCTGTGCAGAGGGACTGATTAGCAAAGCGCTTCAAAGCGGCCGCCAACCTTATTATGTCATTGGCCGAGAAGCCTATCAAGCAACTGAAATAGCAATTGCGCAAGCAATCTACCAAAGAATTACTTGAAAATACTTGGCCAGGCTCTTGACAGATATTGTTTATGTCTATATAGTATCAGACTTTGGGCAATTGAAGCCCTGAGCCTCATGGTGTTAAGGGTTCTGATAGTGCGGAGACACCAGCGAGGCTGGCCGGTCACCATGAGCCGGACATAAATATTGTGGCGTAATATAGCTCGGTTTTTTGAGCGTTATGTCAAGCTTCATAAGATAAAGATGGTTTCTACCTGAATTTGAAACGCCACAGATAAATTTGGCGATGAGGACGCCAGCATCCGCACGAAGTTGGTCTTCAGAACATCCTCGGATAATTGGGCCAATTTTATGAGGGTTGTCTCGCGTGCAATTGACGTAGACATACCGTCTTGCGCTCTGATAGCGGTTCCCGCTGTGTGTGGCCGGGGATTGCTAAGCAGGAGAAGAAGGAGTTAAAGCGTGCCTACTATTAACCAACTGGTTCGCAAGGGACGAGAAAAAGTTAAGTACAAGACGAGCAGTCCGGCTCTGCAAGGATGCCCGCAGAAACGAGGTGTCTGCACCCGTGTTTATACTCAGACGCCCAAGAAGCCTAACTCGGCGCTGCGTAAAGTCGCGCGCGTTCGTTTGACCAACGGGATTGAAGTGACTACTTATATTCCCGGCATCGGCCATAACCTTCAGGAGCACTCTATTGTGCTGGTGCGCGGCGGACGAGTTAAGGATCTGCCCGGCGTTCGCTATCACGTAATACGAGGCACACTGGATTCAGTGGGAGTGGCCAATCGCAAACAGGGGCGCTCCAAATATGGCGCTAAACGTCCTAAAGAGGCGGCAGCCAAGCAGGGAGCTAAGAAGTAATGTAGCCCAGGTTAAAGCCTGAACCAATTTTTGAGGTAGCAGTCATGCCAAGAAGAAGAGTTGCAGAGAAGCGAGAAGTTTTGCCAGATCCTGTTTATAACAGCACTCTGGTAACCAAGTTCATCAATAGCATGATGTGGGACGGCAAGAAATCGGTCTCCGAGGGGATCTTTTATGCCGCGATGGAGCAGATTCGCAAGAAGAGCAATGATGATCCATTGAAGATATTTAAAAAGGCTATTGAGAATGTTAAGCCGAAGGTTGAAGTGCGCTCGCGGCGAGTAGGCGGCGCAACCTATCAGGTGCCCGTTGAAGTCAGCCAGGTGAGAGGGACCTCGCTGTCAATACGCTGGTTAATTAACTTTGCCCGCACACGCAGCGAAAAGGTCATGGTGGACCGCCTGGCAAATGAGGTGCTTGACGCTGCTTCAGGCAAGGGCAATGCTATCAAGAAGCGGGAGGATACTCATAGAATGGCCGATGCTAATAAGGCATTTGCCCATTACCGGTGGTAATGCTTGCGCCATCCAGCTTGGAGCTAGCGAGGCGTTGCACAGTTATAGAGAGTTGTAGTGATTTATGCCTAGACAGGAACCATTAAATAGATTTCGTAATATCGGGATCATGGCTCATATAGACGCCGGTAAGACCACGACTACTGAGCGGATCCTCTACTATACAGGTGTAAGCTATAAGATCGGCGAGGTCCATGAGGGCACTGCTGTCATGGACTGGATGGAGCAAGAACAAGAGCGCGGAATCACTATAACCTCTGCTGCCACTACCTGCTTCTGGAAACGCAATAATCAACAATACCGCATCAATATTATTGATACGCCTGGACACGTCGATTTTACTATTGAAGTAGAGCGCAGCCTGCGCGTGCTTGATGGAGCTGTAGCCGTCTTTGATGCAGTAGCTGGCGTGGAGCCGCAATCCGAGACGGTCTGGCGACAGGCGGATAAATATAATGTGCCGCGCATCGCCTTCATCAATAAGATGGACCGCCCCGGCGCAGACTTCCACCACAGCATCGAAACCATTCGCACCCGCCTTGGAGCCAATCCGGTAGCAATTCAAATCCCAATAGGAAAAGAAGAGACATTCAAAGGCGTAATCGACCTGATTCAGATGAAAGCGATTGTCTGGCTGGAAGAGACTAAAGGCGCTCAATACGAGATCGTTGCTATCCCTGAAGATTTAGTGGCAGAAGCCGAAGCAGCGCGGGAGAAGATGATCGAAGCCCTGGCAGACCTTGATGATTCGATAGCGGAGAAATATCTTAACGGAGAAGAGCTATCTGAGGCGGAGATTCGCGATGCGCTTCGTCGCGGGACAATTTCGATAAAACTGATTCCAGTCATCTGCGGAGCCGCATTCAAAAATAAAGGGGTGCAACTGCTGCTCGATGCAGTTGTGGATTATTTGCCGTCGCCGCTGGATATTCCTGCTGTTGCTGGCGTAAATCCTAAAACAGGCGATATAGAAGAGAGGCCAGCCGATGATAAGGCCCCATTCTCCGGGCTCGTCTTCAAGATTATGGCCGACAAACATATCGGCCAGCTCTCTTTCGTGCGCGTCTATTCGGGAACACTCAACAGCGGATCTTATGCCTTGAATTCGACCAGGAACAGCAAAGAGCGAGTTGGTCGGCTGATGCGGATGCATGCCAATAAGCGTGAAGATATTGAGACTGCTTATGCGGGCGAGATCGTCGCTGTCGGTGGATTGAAGAACGTCACTACCGGGGATACGATCTGTCACGATTTACACCCGATTGTCCTCGAAGCAATAGAGTTCCCTGCGCCGGTTATTTCGGTTGCTATTGAGCCAAAGACGCGAGCAGATCAAGATAAACTCGGTATCGCGCTTGGGCGGCTGGCTCAAGAAGATCCATCATTTAGAGTCTCGACCGATCAGGAGACAGGACAAACATTAATATCTGGGATGGGCGAGCTTCATCTGGAGATCATTGTTGATCGGTTGAAGCGAGAGTTTGGCGTTGATGCTAATGTAGGCAAACCTCAAGTGGCTTACCGTGAGACAATCAAAACGGCTGCCGCAGGCGAAGGCCGATTTGTGCGCCAGACCGGCGGGCGCGGCCAGTATGGACACGCCAAGATCGAGATGGAGCCTCTGCCACCCGCATCCGGATTTGTATTTGAAAATGCCATTGTGGGCGGCGTCATCCCGAAAGAGTATATACCTGCCGTTGAAGCAGGCGTAAAAGAGGCGATGGAGCGCGGGATACTGGCAGGCTTTGAGATAGTAGATGTTAAGGTGCGCCTCTACGATGGCAGCTATCACGAAGTTGATTCAAGCGAGCTGGCATTCAAGATCGCAGGCTCTATGGCGTTCCAGGACGCAGCCAAGAAGGCCCGTCCGGTGCTGCTTGAGCCGATAATGCGCGTAGAAGTGGTGACGCCTGAAGAGTATCTCGGCGCTATTACTGGCGACCTCAGCTCGCGGCGCGGCCGTATAGAAGGGATGCAGGCGCGGCCCGGATCGCAGATTGTTACAGCTTATGTGCCGCTGTCCGAGATGTTTGGCTACTCCACTGACTTGCGTTCGGCCACTCAAGGGCGGGCAACCTACTCAATGCATTTCCACGCCTATGAGGAGGCCCCCAAATCTGTTAGTGAAGAAGTAATAGCCAAAGTCCGGGGCGTCGCAACTTTGAAATAACTTATGGGGCTGCGGCCCCCAGAAAATGAAGTTTGAAATAAGGAGCAGAAACAGTTATGGCAAAGGAGAAATTCGATCGCAGTAAACCACACGTCAACGTGGGCACAATCGGACATATCGATCACGGTAAAACTACCTTGACAGCGGCAATCACTCGCGTGCTTGGCAAGAAG
>Ga0209172_10002654_pt1 | contig 30605 bp, 20 predicted proteins | sample LarsenN4metaG_FD_184113 | JGI IMG/M metagenome (GOLD analysis project Ga0209172, IMG submission 184113) | Hot spring sediment bacterial and archeal communities from British Columbia, Canada, to study Microbial Dark Matter (Phase II) - Larsen... ... | reverse complement strand
AAACATCGTTTCTCAGAATCTTGACAGTGCAAGTATTTGGCTTGGCCAGACACTTACACCTATCGGTTATTCGTGTTGTTAAAGAGCAGTGCTGCGTCGCGTTTCGTTTGCGGCGTCAGCTGAGGAGGCGAACTATAGCGAAGCCCGCCAGCCGCGTCAACACCCGCAAACGCACTTTCCAACACAAAAACCACAAGCCCTTGATTTCAAAAACACCGCAGCGCCAAGAAAAATGAAAAAGGTTGGCCGCAGTGCTTACGGCCAACCTTTAGCAACTCCGGCGAACCGAAAAACCGGCTTAATCCGGCTTATTTACCGCGCAATTTGGCAAAAGCGGCAGCCATGGCGCCACCACTATTATCCGCCGGCGCCGGCTTGGCATTCTGGCGACGATTAGTGTCGCTACGCCCGGCGCCGCTGCGCACCGCGGTGCCGACTTCGTCATCCAGGCGCATGGTCAGCGCGACACGCTTGCGCGGCACGTCGACTTCCAGCACCTTGACCTTGACCACGTCACCAGCCTTAACCACCTTGCGCGGATCGTCGATGAACTTGTTGGACAGCGCCGAGATGTGCACCAGACCATCCTGGTGCACGCCGATATCGACGAAGGCGCCGAAGTTGGCGACGTTGGTGACCACCCCTTCCAGCACCATGCCCAGCTGCAGATCCTTCAGGCTTTCCACCCCATCCTGAAAGGTGGCGGTCTTGAATTCCGGACGCGGATCGCGCCCCGGCTTGTCCAGCTCTTTCAGAATATCCATCACCGTCGGCAAGCCGAAGCGCTCGTCGGTGTAGTCGCTGGCGCGCAGACTCTTGATGAATACCGAGTCGCCGACGATCTGCTTCACCGCACGACCGGTCTTACTGACGATCTGCTCCACCACCGGATAGGCCTCCGGGTGCACCGAGGAGGCATCCAGCGGGTTGTCGCCATTACTGATGCGCAGGAAGCCGGCAGCCTGCTCGAAGGTTTTTTCGCCGAGACGACTGACCTTGAGCAATTCCTTGCGTGATTTGAACGCACCATTGGCGTCGCGATGGGCGACGATGTTGGCCGCCAGCGTGCTGTTAAGACCGGAAATGCGCGTCAGCAGCGGCACCGACGCCATATTGACGTCGACGCCGACCGCGTTGACGCAGTCTTCTACCACCGCGTCCAGGCTCTTCGCCAGCTGGCTCTGGTTGACGTCGTGCTGGTACTGGCCGACACCGATCGATTTCGGATCGATCTTCACCAGCTCGGCCAGCGGATCCTGCAGACGGCGGGCGATCGACACCGCGCCGCGCAGGGACACATCCAGCTCCGGGAATTCCTTGGCCGCCAACTCGGAGGCGGAGTACACCGAGGCGCCGGCCTCGCTGACCACGATCTTGGTCAGGTTCAGCTGCGGGAAAGCCTTGATCACGTCCTGCGCCAGCCTGTCGGTTTCACGGCTGGCGGTGCCGTTGCCGATGGCGACCAGCTCGACCCGGTGCTTGTGCGCCAGCGCGCCAAGAATGGCGACCGAGCGATCCCAGTCGCGGCGCGGCTCGTGCGGATAGATGGTGGCTGTATCAAGCAGCTTGCCGGTATTGTCCACCACCGCCACCTTCACGCCGGTACGCAGGCCGGGATCCAGGCCGATGGTGGCGCGCGGGCCGGCCGGCGCCGCCAACAGCAAGTCGTGCAGGTTGGCCGCAAACACCTTGATCGCCTCGGCGTCGGCGGCGTCCTTCAGCTTCGACACCAGCTCCAGCTCCAGCGACAGGAATATCTTGGCGCGCCAGCACAGGCGCACGCCGTCCAGCAGCCACTTGTCGGCGGCGCGACCAGCGTCCTTGATGCCGAACTGCGCGGCGATCAATTCCTCGTAGGCCGAGCGCTGCGTGATCGGCGTCTCGTCCGGCTGGTATTTCAGCGCCACCGACAGGATGCCCTCGTTGCGACCGCGCAAGAGCGCCAGCGCGCGGTGCGATGGCGTCGACTTCAGCGGCTCGCGATGCGCGAAGTAATCGGCGAACTTGGCGCCTTCCAGCTCCTTGCCGGCGATCACCACCGCCGCCAGCTCGCCCTCGTTCCACAGTTTGTCACGCAGACGGCCCAGCAGCGCGGCGTCCTCGGCAAAGCGCTCGATCAGGATGGCGCGGGCGCCGTCCAGCGCCGCCTTGACATCGGCCACGCCCTTGTCGGCATCGACATAGCCTGCGGCCAACGCTTCCGGCACTTGCGTCGGGTCGGCGAGCAGGCTGTCGGCCAGCGGCTCCAGCCCCGCTTCGCGCGCGATCTGCGCCTTGGTGCGGCGCTTCGGCTTGTACGGCAGGTACAGGTCTTCAAGCAGGGTCTTGTTGTCGGCGGCGTACAGCGCCGACTCCAGTTGAGGGGTGAGTTTTTCCTGCTCGGCGATGCTTTTCAGGATGGTGACGCGGCGGTCGTCCAGCTCGCGCAGATAGACCAGACGCTCGGCCAGCAGGCGCAACTGGGTGTCGTCCAGGCCGCCGGTGACTTCCTTGCGGTAACGGGCGATGAAGGGCACGGTGGCGCCTTCGTCGATGAGATTGATGGTGGCGGTGACTTGCGCCTCGCGGACGGCGAGTTCCGTCGCGAGGCGGCTGGCGATACTTTTCAACATGCGGCGTTGTTCTTGTCGGAAAACGGAAGCCGCTACTGTAACGGCATACGCCGGAAAATCAAGCGGTGACCGGATTGTTCAGCCAGGCCTGCGCATCTTCCACCGTATTGAAATACTCGGCGGGAACGCGGGTGAGCAGACCGGACAGGTGCGCCGCAAGACGAATCCAGGTGTCGTCGGCCACCACGGCAAAACGTCCGAATTCGTTCTCGTGGGCGCGCATGAAGCGAACCTCCTCCATCGCCATGTCCAGCGTGAAGTCCTTGATGCCGGACAGATCCAGCAGCACGTCCGGCTTGCCGTGTTCGCCACTGCGCTTGAGCAGCGCCTCCTCGAACAGCTTGAAGTCGCCGAGTGTGAATTCGTTGTAGAGGGCAACGTCCAGACCGTAATCTTGTTCGCGGATGGAAATCATGGTGCGGCTCCTGTGTGAGAGTGGATTGAAGGGACTGGCATTCCGAATATTAGCGCCTGCCGGCCAGAATGCCGCTGACAATAATCAAGGCCATCGCCAGCAGCTCGCCGGCGCCCAGCTGCTGCTGCCACACCAGCGCACCGAACAGTGCGGAAAACACCACCGTCAGGTAGGACAGGTTGGCGACCAGCAGCTTGCGGCCAACCTTGTAGGCCCGCGTCATCGCCAGCTGCGCCACGGTGGCGGTGGCGCCGAGGCCCAGCACCCACGGCAGGTTGTCTGCGGTCAGCGGCTGCCATGGCCGCCCCAGCAGCAACAGACCGCCACCGAGCGTCGAGATCAGCGCAAAGTAGAACACCGTGCGCCACTCCGCCTCGCCGGCCTGCCCCAGCTCGCGCACGTGCAGGTAGGACCAGCCGGCGAGCAGACCGGAGCCCAGCCCCAGCAGCCCGGCCTGCCACGCGGCCCCGTCAAAGGTTGGCCGCAACAGCAGCGCCACCCCGACAAAGCCGAGCAGCAGCGCCAGCAACGCGTGCTGCGACAGCTTTTCTTTCAGCAGCAGCACCGACAGCAGCGCCAGAAACATCGGCGAGGTGTAGTTGAGCGTCACCGCCGTCGACAGCGGCAGATGGCTGATGGCATAGAAGTAGGCCAGCAGCGATGTGTAGCCGATCAGACCGCGCTTGAGGTGACGCCCCAGCTGTGGCGTGGCGAAGCGCTGCCGCCGCAGCAACGCCACGCCACCCAGCAGCAGCACCGCAAACAGCGTGCGCCAGAACACCAGTGCCACCGTATCCAGCGACGCCGCACCGAGCTTGACGAACACCCCCATCAGGCCAAAGCTGACCGCGGCCAGCACCATCCACAAGGCGCCGGCCATCTAGCGACGCGCCGCCAGGATGCCGCTGCCGATGATCAGCGTCATGCCCAGCCAGGACAGCAGGGGCAACTGCTGCTGGTGCAGGAATAGTCCCATCAGCGCCGAGAACGCCACCGTCAGGTAGGCCAGGCTGGACACCACGAACTTGCGCCCTTCCTTGTAGGCACGCGTCATCGCCAGCTGCCCGGCCAGCCCCATCAGCCCGACGGCGAGCATTTGCGCCAGCTGCACCCCGTTCAGTACATGAAAGCCGCCATTGAACAGCACTACCAGCAGGCCGAACAGCGAGGACAGGAAGAATAGCCAGAACACGGTAACCGACGGCCGCTCGCCCAACTCGCCCAGCTCGCGCACATGGAACAGCGCCAGCCCGGCGCCAAGGCCGGAACCCAGCCCCATCAGCCCGGCGAACCACTGCCCGGCGTCAAAGGTTGGCCGCAACATGCAGGCGATGCCGACAAAGCCCAGCGACAGCGCGAACCACACCGCCGGCGGCAGCCGTTCGCGGCGCAACAGCACGCAGCACAGGGCAAAGGACAAGGAAGATGTGTAATTGAGGGTCACCGCCGCCGCCAGCGGCAGCCGGCTCAGCGCGTAGAACAGCATCGCCATCGACAGGTAGCCGATCAGGCTGCGCCGCGCATGGGCGCCCCAGTGCGGACTGCGCAAGGATTCGCCGCGCCGCCACATCAGCGGCAGCAGCACCAGCAGGCCGATGAAGGTGCGATAGAACAGCACCTCGAACGCCGGCAGCGTGCTCGCCCCCTGCGCCGCAAACAGGCTCATCAGCGCGAAGCACAGCGCCGCCACCACCATCCAGCCGGAACCGAGACGACTCATGCGCCCGCCTCCGCCTTCCGCGCCACCGCGAGGCCGAGACAGATATCGGCGAACACGCGCCGGTAGCGCGCATATTCCGCAGCATTGGCACTGCAGTGCGCCTTGATGTAGCGGCCATTGCCCTGCTGCTGCCACACCACCAGCTGCTGGCTGACGATCCACAACCCGTTCTGCACGTACAGCCCTTCGCGATAGGACAACACCAGCCGGCCACGCAGCCGGTCGAGGCGCACCGTCTGCGCCGGCTCGCGCGTGTCGTCGGCACGGCGATAGCGCGCTGCCAGGCGGCTCAGTGGCTCCTTGCCACGTAACAGCTGGCGGCTGACCTGCACCTGCACGCCGCCGCGCTCGCGGTCTTCCTGCCGCGGCGGCACGATGCGCAGCATCTCGTCGCTATGCGGCCGCACCTGCCACGCCGCCGGCACATTGATGGTGACACCCAGGTAGGGATTGCGATAGGTCGCCGCAGAGGCCAACCCGGAGAACAACACGGAAAACAGTACGCTTAATACAAATGGCATGATGGCCCGGCAAACAAAAAAAGGCGCGGAAATCCGCGCCCTTTTATTGTGCCGCACAAAACACGGTCTTAGCCAGCCAGATGTTCACCCATCTGGCGACGGTAGAACTCGTGGAAGTGCTGCATGCCGTCTTCGGTCGGCGACTGGTACGGCCCGACCTCGCTCTCGCCGCGCAGCCACAGCGCCTTGCGGCCCTCGTGCATGCGCAGGCAGATCTCGTCGTCCTCGACTGCGGTTTCCATATAGGCCGCCTGCTCCGCCTCGATGAACTCCGGCTCGAACCACAGGATGTCTTCCGGGTAGTAGAACTCGGTGATCACCGTGCACTTTTCCGGGCCACGCGGAATCACCACGCTGATCACCAGCACGTGCGGATACCACTCCACCATGATGTTCGGGTAGTAGGTCAGCCAGATGGCGCCGAACTCCGGCTGCTGGTCGGCGTAGCGCTTGAGCACCTCTTCGTGCCACTTGCCGTACACCTTGCTGCCGGAGCGGGCCAGAGCGTTCTTCACGCCCACGGTCTGCACGTGGTAGTGATCGCCCCACTCCCACTTCAGGTCGGCGCAATCGACGAAATTGCCGAGGCCCGGATGGAACGGGTCGACGTGGTAGTCCTCGGAATAGACTTCGATGAAGGTCTTCCAGTTGAAGTCGTACTCGGTGGTCAGCGACTTGTGATAACCGTAGTTTTCGAAAGTCATGTGCTTGGCGACGCCAAGCTTTTCCAGGTCGCGGCCAACGTTGCGCTTGGCATCAAACAGCAGGCCCTGCCAGCGGGTCAGCTCGGTCTGGTTCAGCTTCAGGCACGGCGTTTCCGGGAAGTGCGGCGCGCCGATCAGCTGGCCGCCGTTGTCGTAGGTCCAGCCGTGCAGGTTGCACACCATGTGGTTGCCGGTACCGCGCCCCTTGTAGATCAGCGCCTGGCGGTGGCGGCAGACGTTGGAGATCAGCTTGATGTCGCCATCGACATTTTTCAGCATCTTGCCGTGGCCGAGCCAGTCCAGCGTGTGATAGTCGCCGGCACCCGGCACCATCAGCTCGTGGCCGTAATACTGCGGGGCATTGGCGAACAGGACTTGTTGTTCCAGCGCGTAGTACGCCGGATCAAAGTAGGTAAAGACAGGCAACTGCGCAGCAGAAGCTTTCAGCAACTGGGACGAAGCCAGATCAGACATTATTCCCACACCTCCGTGGAAGAAGATATAAGACCAGCCGAATCTCGCTCTTAACGAGTTTACGGAGTGCTATAAAAAACACTTGCCAGAACACGGACTTCCGTGATCCGCCCAAGCGGTCAGGGGCGGGATTGTCGGCTAAATCCCCCCCTGGGGCAAGCACTTTTTAGTCGGACAATTGCGCTGGATCAGGCTTTTTACAAAAGAAACCGCCATAGCCGGTATCTGATCAAATTACGCGGCAAAACCCTTTTCTATTCATTGTCTTGTCAAACAGCTGTCACATAATCAGCCCGCATCGGGCAACATCGACAGCAAGGGAATCCCCGATGGTGCATTGCACCAAAATAGCGGATAATCACCGGTTATCATCAGTGCCCCTGCCGGCGGCCAAACGCTGCCGGCGCTGGCGCAGCAGCACCCCCAATAAAAAGAACGCAACACCGGCACAGACCTCCATCAGACGTCTTCATGCTAACGGACCCGACATGACCAACCACACACTTGTCATCAACTGCGGCAGCTCGTCGCTGAAATTTGCGCTGATCGATGCCGCCAGCCAGCGCACCACCGTGACCGGCATTGCCGAAAAGCTCGGCCTCGCCGACGCCTGCATCAGTTTCAAGCAGGACGGCAAGAAAGTTGAACTGACTCTGGCGCAAGGCGATCACGCCGGCGCCATGAAAGCGATCCTGTCCTACTTTGACGAGCGCGAGCTGACCGGCAGCGTGATCGCCATCGGCCACCGCGTGGTACACGGCGGCGAGACCTTCAAGCAGTCCACCCTGATCGACGACAGCGTGATTGCCGCCATCGAGGACTGCGCCCGCCTCGCGCCGCTGCACAACCCGGCGCACCTGCAGGGCATCCGCACCGCACAGGCCTGCTTCCCGCACCTGCCGCAGGTGGCGGTGTTCGACACCGCCTTCCACCAGAGCATGCCCGAGCAGGCCTATCTGTACGCGGTGCCGATGGCGCTGTACCGCGAGCACGGCGTGCGCCGCTACGGCTTCCACGGCACCAGCCACCGCTACGTCACCGCCGAAGCCGCGGCCATGCTGGGCAAGCCGCTGGCGGAATCCGCCTTCGTCTGCGCCCACCTCGGCAACGGCGCTTCGGTGGCCGCGGTACTGAACGGCAAGAGCGTCGACACCAGCATGGGACTGACCCCGCTGGAAGGCCTGGTGATGGGCACCCGCTGCGGTGACATCGACCCGGGCATCTTCGGCTACCTCGCCGCCGAGCTGAATACCGACATCCAGGGCGTGTCCGACATCCTGAACAAGCAGTCCGGCCTGCTCGGCCTGTCCGAGCTGTCCAGCGACTGCCGTGAACTGGAAGACGCCGCCGCCGCCGGCCATACCGGCGCGCAGATCGCGCTGGAAGTGTTCGCCTACCGCCTCGCCAAACAGATCGCCGCGATGACGGTGGCGCTGGGCCGGCTGGATGCGCTGCTGTTTACCGGCGGCATCGGCGAAAACTCGCCACTGCTGCGCGCCAAGGTGATCAAGCTGCTCGGCTTCCTCGGCCTCGCGCTCGACCCTGCGGCCAACGATGCCGCCTTCCGCGGCAAGGCCGGCCGCATCACCCGCACCGGCAGCACGCCGGCGCTGGTCATCAACACCAATGAAGAGCTGATGATCGCGCTGGACACCGCCGCACTGTGCGAGCCGGCGGCCTGAGGGAACAGCCATGCATACTTTTCTGATCGCCCCGATCGGCGTTGACGCCGGCCTGACCTCGGTCTCGCTGGGCCTGATCCGCGCGCTGGAACAGGACGGCCTCAAGGTCGGCTTCGTCAAGCCGATCGCCCAGGGCAGCGACACCAGCGAGCCGGAACGCTCCACCCACTTCGCCCGCGAATTGTGCCGCCTCAACGCGCCGGAGCCGCTGCCGATGGACCACGCCGAGCACCTGCTCAGCCAGGGCCAGCTCGACCAGCTGATGGAAGAGGTGGTGCACCTGTTCCAGCGCGCCTCCGCCGGCGTCGACGTGGTCATCGTGGAAGGCCTGGTGCAGGACCAGCAACGGGTGTTCACCACCTACATCAACAGCAAGATCGCGCGCACGCTGCAGGCGGAAGTGATCCTGGTCGGCGCCGCCGACCAGCTACCCAGCCACACGCTGGCGGAACAGCTGGAGATCACCATCCAGGCCTTCGGCGGCCAGCCGCGACAGGTGGCCGGCTACATCCTCAACCGCCTGCGCCCGGGGCAGAACCCGGCCACGTTGGCCGCAGAGATCACCGAATCCAGCCGCCTGATCCAGAGCCGGCGCATTGCCTGCCTCGGCGGCATCCCGTTCGAGCCGGAGCTACAGGCACCGCGCACGCTGGACGTGGCCAACTACCTGAAAGCCAAGTTGCTGCACGCCGGCCAGCTGACGCGCCGCCGCGTGCGCAGCATCTCGGTGATGGCACGCTCGGTGCCGCACATCGTCGAGCTGCTGAAGCCCGGCGCGCTGATCATCACCCCCGGCGACCGCGAGGACATCGTGCTCGCCACCGCGATGGCGACCATGAACGGCGTGCAGCTGGCAGGCCTGTTGCTGACCTGCGACGCCGAGCCGGACCCGCGCGTGGCGCAGCTGTGCCACAAGGCGTTCACCAGCGGCCTGCCGGTGCTGTCCATCGACACCAACACCCTGGAAACCGCGACCCTGATCTCGACCATGAGCCGGCAGGTGCCGGCCGACGACATGGAGCGCATGGAGCGGGTGGTCGATTTCGTCGCCGAGCGCATCAGCACCAGCCAGCTGCGCCAGCGCATCGGCGAGCACCACGAGAAACGGCTGTCGCCGCCGGCCTTCCGCTACCAGCTGATGGAAAAGGCGCGCCGTGCCGCCAAGCGCATCGTGCTGCCGGAAGGCAACGAGCCGCGCACGGTGCGCGCCGCTGCCATCTGCCACGAGAAGGGCATCGCCCGCTGCGTACTGCTGGGTGAGCGCCAGGAGATCCTGCAGGTGGCCGAAGCCCAGGGCATCACCCTGCCGGCCGGCATCGAAATCGTCGACCCCAACGAGGTCCGCGCGCGCTACGTGCCGCCGATGGTGGAGCTGCGCAAGAGCAAGGGCCTCAACGCGCCGATGGCCGAGCAGCAGCTGGAAGACAATGTGGTGATGGGCACCATGATGCTGGCGCTGAACGAGGTCGATGGCCTGGTGTCCGGCGCCATCCACACCACCGCCAACACCATCCGCCCGGCGCTGCAGCTGATCAAGACCGCGCCGGAGGCCAAGCTGGTTTCCAGCGTGTTCTTCATGTTGATGCCGGACCAGGTCTATGTGTACGGTGACTGCGCGGTCAACCCGGACCCGAGCGCGGAAGAGCTGGCCGACATCGCCATCCAGAGCGCGGACTCCGCCGCCGCCTTCGGCATTCCGCCACGGGTGGCGATGATCTCCTACTCCACCGGCTCCTCCGGCAGCGGCGACGACGTGGAAAAAGTGCGCGAGGCCACCCGCATCGCGCGCGAGAAACGCCCGGACCTGCTGATCGACGGCCCGATGCAGTACGACGCGGCATCGGTAGAGTCGGTCGGCCGCCAGAAGGCACCGGACAGCCCGGTCGCCGGCCGCGCCACCGTGTTCGTGTTCCCGGATCTCAACACCGGCAACACCACCTACAAGGCGGTGCAGCGCTCTGCCGGCGTGGTGTCGGTCGGGCCGATGCTGCAGGGCCTGCGCAAGCCGGTGAACGACCTGTCGCGCGGCGCACTGGTGGACGACATCGTCTACACCATCGCGCTGACCGCGATCCAGGCCGACCAGTTCAGCCGCTAAACGCCTGTCGCGCCCCCCGCCCACCCCGCCCGATCATGCCTGCATGATCGGGTTTTTTCATTGCGGCCAACCTTGTAAACCCATGACGCAACAAAAGAAAGCACGCCCGCCATGCTTTCTTGATGGTTTCAAACAACTGTTTTAGTATCGATCCCGCTTTTATAAAAACCATAACGATAAAACGTGCCCGCGCCGCCACGGCCACAGCGCACGACACAACGCGAGGAAACACAGATGTCTTTGAACAGCATCACCGAGTGGTTCATTCCGGACAGCGTCCGGCAATCCCCGGACACCCTGATCCGGGCCCGTACCGTCACCAGTGTCGGCCTGCTGGCCGGCGCCATCGCCCCGCTGTTTGCCCTCTCCTACTTCAAGCTGCATCACCCGGCGATGGGCAGCGGCATCCTCGTCGGCGGCCTGGCGCTGCTGCTGGGGCCGCTGCTGCTCAAGCTCAGCGGCGCGCTGCGCTTGGTCGCCGAGTGCATCGTGCTGTCGATGTTCGGCATGGTCAGCTGGATGGTGTACGTCAACGGCGGCATCCTCTCCACCAGCATCATGTGGTTTGCCATCATCCCGTTTGCCGCCATCTTCGTCAGCGGCCGCCGCTCCGGCATCGTGTGGACGCTGCTCAGCTTTGCCATGATCGGCCTGATGTTCGCGCTCAGCGCCGCCGGCGATATTCCGGCGTCGCCGATCCCGCACAGCGAGCTGCCGGCGCTGCAGGCCAAATCGCTGATCGGCCTGACGCTGGTGATCCTGGCGCTGGGGCTGTCCTACGAACGCGCCAAATCGCGCTCCTTCGAGAAGCTGGAATCGGCACGCGAGGAGGCGGAGCGCGCCACCGCGGCGATGAAGCAGATGATGGCGCAGGTCACCCGCCTGCTCGACGCCGCCGAGAGCGAGAGCCGCGACATCGCCAGCAGCACCCAGCTGATGGCGCGCACCATGTCCGAGCAGCGCCAGCGCGCCGACACCATGGTCGCCATCGCGCAGCAGATGGCGGTCACCACCAGCCAGAACACCGAGCAGTCGCTCAGCGCCACCAGCATGGCCGATACCGCCGGCCAGGCGGCCAGCGCCGGTGGCGCCGCGATGGACAGTGCGGTGCAGCAGCTGAACCAAGCCGGCACGGTCATCGCCCGCGCCGCGGAACGCATGGAAGACCTCGGCCAGCGCAGCACCGAGGTGGGCGGCATCGTGCAGCTGATCCGTGACATTGCCGACCAGACCAACCTGCTGGCGCTGAACGCGGCGATCGAGGCCGCCCGAGCCGGCGAGCTGGGCCGCGGCTTCGCCGTGGTCGCCGATGAGGTGCGCAAGCTGGCCGAACGCACCCAGGGCGCGACGCTGGACATCGAGCAGAAGATCCAGCTGATCGTGAACGGCACCAACCAAGCGATCGAGGCGATCCGCGAAGGCAACGCGCAGATGCGCAGCGGCCGCGAAAACACCGTCGACGCGCAGCAGCGGCTATCCGGCATCATCGGCGACACCCACGCGCTGGTCGGCCTGCTGCGCCAGGTATCGCAGGCGGAGCAGAGCCAGAATGACGGCTTTGCCCAGTTTGCCGGCGACATCAGCGCCGTCGGCGACGCCACCCGCAGCCTGTCCGGCGAAACCGACACCATCGCCCACGCCACGGTGCGGCTGGACCAGTTGATGGCGGAGCTGGGCGACAGCGTGCGCCAGCTCCGCGGCATCACTGCCTGAACACAGCGCACCAAAACAAAAGCCGCCCGGCTGCTGCCGGGCGGCTTTTTCATTTAAAGGTCTGCGGCCGTGTGCAGAACATGCTCACGATCTCGCGAGCTAGCGTGGGACAAAGCGAAAACGGCTGAGGAAGCGGCGTTTATCCAGATATAAACAAGCATGCCGAAACCGTTTCCAACGCGGTACGCCACGTTGACATCCGTCGCAGCAGATCATGAACAGGCTCTCAGACGCCGCAGGCGGCGAAGCGGCTCTCCAGCAGCGCCGCCACTGCCGACTCGGCGTGGTGGCCGATGCGCTGCCCGTCCGGCACCTGCTGCCGCAGATGCTGGCTGGCATTGGCCATCAGGTGAGGGTGGCCGACCAGCTGCAGCATCTCGACGTCATTCATCGCGTCGCCAAACGCCGCACAATCCTGCGCCGCGATGCCCATGCCGGCCAGCAGCTGCTGCAGCGCCTGGCCCTTGCTCACCCCCGGCGCCATCACTTCCAGATAGCAGTCCTGCGAATAGGTCAGCGCCAGCTGGCCGTCGAAGCGGTAGCGGATGTCCTGCTCCACCAGCCGCAGCTGCGCCGGATCGCCGCAATAGATGATCTTGGCCACGTCGCGGCCATGGTAGTCCGCCAGGCTGGCGTGCACCTCGGCGCGATCAAGATAGCCGTTGAGCGAGCCGGTGTAGCGGCATGCCAGCTTGCGGTCATCCAGATACAGCGCCAGCTCCACGTCGCGCACCAGCGCCGGCTGCACCAGCTTTTGCACCAGCGCCGGCGCCAGGTTGGCCGCCGCCAGCGGTGTACCGTCCACCGCGTGCACCCGCGCGCCGTTGGCGCTGATCACGCTGATCGGCAGCTCGATGCCATCCAGCAGGAACTGCACGTCGCGGTAGTGGCGGCCGGTAGCAATGATCAGCCGGCAGCCGGCAGCGTGGGCACGCTGCAAGGCGGCAACGCTGCGCGGGGTGATGCGGGATTCGGCATCCAGCAGGGTGCCGTCAAGATCGGTGGCAATGGCGCGGAACATGGCAGTCTCCCCAGAGAAAAAATGGCAACAACAGGCATGATTGTGCACCTTCACGAACAAACACGCAAACAATCATGCACAAACCGGCAAAAATCGCGCAGCAGACAGCGCCGGATTTGACCACGCCTGCACACTACTGCACGATGTTGCCTGTTTTCACCGAGGCTGCCCTCATGAGCTCCGAAGCACGCAAAGAACGGCCACCAGCGATCGCCCTGCCCAGCGACCGCCACCAGTACATCCGCCAGCGCCTGCAGCAGGAAGGCCGCGTGCTGGCCGCCGAGCTGGCACAGACGCTGGGCGTGTCCGAGGACTCCATCCGCCGCGACCTGCGCGAACTGGCCGCCACCGGCATCTGCCAGCGCGTCTATGGCGGCGCCATTGCGATGACGCCCAATACCGGCAGCTTTATCGAGCGCAGCCACGAGAACGTGGCGCGCAAGGCAAGGTTGGCCGCAGCGGCGGTACGCCTGCTGCAGCCGGGACAGTTCGTGTTCCTCGATGCCGGCACCACCAATCTGGAAATCGCGCGCGCGCTGCCGGACATGCCGCTGACGGTGGCCACCAACTCGATTCCGATCGCCGCGGTGCTGTTCGGCCGCAGCCAGTTCGAGGTGCTGGTGATCGGCGGGCGCATGGACCACCGCGTCGGTGGCACGCTGGGCAGCATCCCGACGCTGGCGGTGCAGGACATGCGCCCCGACGTGTGCTTTCTCGGCACCTGCTCGGTGGACATCGAACTGGGCGTCGGCACCACCATCGCCGAGGAAGCGGCGTTCAAGCGCGTGCTGGTCAGCCAGTGCAACCAGATCGTGCTCGCCGTCACCAACGAGAAGCTCGGCACCGCGTCGCCGTTCGCGGTGGCCGCCATGCGCGACATCGGCCGGCTGGTGATCGAGGCCGACGCCGAGCCGCACAAGCTGGCCAGCCTGCAGCACAGCGGCGTGCCGCTGCTGATCGCCGACTAGCATCTGTTGCAGCGCGGCAAACGCTGGCCGCCGGCCGGTGCAGCCGCTACACTGGCGGCCAATTTTCCGACTGGATTCCACCATGCTGATCAAAGCCCTGCGCCTCGTGCTAGGCAACACCATTGTTGCCGCCGATTACCTCACCCGCCCGCGCAAGCTGCGCCGCGATGCCGCCAGCCAGCAGCGCGTTGACGCCACCGCGGCCGGGCTGACGCTGTACCAGTTCCGCGCCTGTCCGTTCTGCGTCAAGACCCGCCGCGTGCTGCACCGCCTCAACGTACCGGTGGCGCTGCGCGACGCGAAAAACAATGCCGCGCACCGCGACGAGCTGCTGCAAGGCGGCGGCAAGATCCAGGTGCCCTGCCTGCGTATCGAGCAGGACGGCAAGGTGCAGTGGCTGTACGAATCGAAAGCCATTCGCGGCTATCTGGAACAGCACTTCGCCGCCTGATGTTCACGGCGGGCCGACACGGCCCGCCCGTCTCGCCCGCATGCCACTCTGCTATACTGTCGCCCTTCCGCAGCCCGCTCTTTAGAAGCCACGCATGACCACCACCGCCACACCCGCCGCCCTGAAAGCCGCCCTGTCCACCTGCCTGCTGCGCGATCGCCAGCCGCTGAAACGCAAGCTGCAGGATGTCGAGCAGCGCCTGCGCAAGAACCAGCCGTCGGACAAGCTGCTGCAGGACATCGCCGCGCAGATCGCCCGCTCCGCCGGCCGCGCCGCCGTGCGCGCCGAACACCGGCCGCGGCCAACCTTCGACGACGCGCTGCCGGTCAACCAGAAGCTGGACGACATCAAGGCGGCGATTGCGGCCAACCAGGTGGTGATCATCTGCGGCGAAACCGGCTCCGGCAAGACCACGCAGTTGCCGAAAATCTGCCTGGAGCTGGGGCGCGGCGTGTACGGCCTGATCGGCCACACCCAGCCGCGCAGGTTGGCCGCACGCTCGGTGGCGACGCGCATCGCGCAGGAGCTGGGTTCGGAGCTGGGCACCCATGTCGGCTTCAAGGTGCGCTTCAACGACAAGCAGTCCGAGCGCAACGTGATCAAGCTGATGACCGACGGCATCCTGCTGGCAGAAACGCAGACCGACCGTTACCTGGAAGCCTACGACACGATCATCATCGACGAGGCGCACGAACGCAGCCTCAACATCGACTTTTTGCTCGGCTACCTGAAGCAGCTGCTGCCGCGCCGGCCCGATCTCAAGATCATCATCACCTCGGCCACCATCGACGCCGACCGCTTCGCCCGCCACTTCGACGGCGCGCCGGTGCTGGAAGTGTCCGGCCGCACCTACCCGGTGGAAGTGCGCTACCGGCCGCTGAAGCAGCGCGACGAGGACGAGCGCGAGGTGGAGATGGAAGACGCCATCGTCGACGCCGTCGACGAAATCTCGCGTCACGGCGCCGGCGACATCCTGGTGTTCCTGCCCGGCGAGCGCGAGATCCGCGACACCGCCGACAAGCTGCGCCGCAGCGGCATCCGCCACTACGAGATCCTGCCGCTGTTCGCGCGACTGTCCAACGAAGACCAGCAGAAGATTTTCAAGCCCTCCGGCGGCCGCCGCATCGTGCTGGCCACCAACGTGGCCGAGACCTCGCTGACGGTACCGGGCATCAAATACGTGATCGACACCGGCCACGCCCGCATCAAGCGCTACAGCCCGCGCGCCAAGGTCGAGCAGCTGCAGGTCGAGAAAATCTCGCAGGCCGCCGCGCGCCAGCGTGCCGGCCGTTGCGGCCGTATCGAGGCCGGCGTCTGCGTGCGGCTGTACGCCGAAGACGATTTCAACGCCCGTCCGGCGTTTACCGATCCCGAAATCGTGCGCTGCAGCCTGGCGGCGGTGATCCTGCGCATGGCCGCGCTGCGACTGGGCAAGGTCGACGAATTCCCGTTCATCGAACCGCCATCCAGCCGCCTGATCGCCGACGGTTACCAGGTCTTGCAGGAGCTGGGCGCGGTGGACGAGCAGCTGCAGCTGACGCCGGTCGGCACCGAGCTGGCGCGCATTCCGGTCGACCCCAAGGTTGGCCGCATGCTGCTGGCCGGGCGCGAGCACCACTGCGTGCGCGAGGTGCTGATCATCGCCGCCGGGCTGTCGATCCAGGACCCGCGCGAGCGGCCGTTCGAGGCGCGCGAGGCCGCCGACCGCGCGCAAGCTCGCTTCAACGACGAGAAGTCCGACTTCCTGTCCTACCTGCACCTGTGGGATTTCTTCAGCAACGCGCTGGCCAACAAGACCAGCAACCGCCAGCTGGTCAACCTCTGCCACGAGCACTTCCTGTCGCACCTGCGCATGCGCGAGTGGCGCGAGCTGCACGCGCAGCTGGCCGACATCGCCAGCGAGCTGAACCTGATCGAGAAAGACAAGGCGCACGCGCCGGCGGCGGTGCAGGCCAATGCGGAAACCACCGCCAAGAAGCGTGCGCAGGCCGATCTGGTGGCCTACGAGAAGCTGCACAAGGCGCTGCTCACCGGCCTGATCGGCAATATCGGCATGAAATCGCAGGAGAGCGACGACTACACCGGTGCGCGCGGCGGCAGCTTCCTGGTATTCCCCGGCACCGGCCTGAAGAAGGTACGTCCGAAGTGGATCGTCACCGCCGAGCTGGTGGAAACCACCAAGCTGTACGGCCGCTGCGTGGCGCGCATCGAGCCGGAGTGGGTGGAGGCGGTCGCGCCGCACCTGGTCAAGCTGCACCACTTCGAGCCGCACTGGGAAAAATCGCGCGGCGAGGTGGTGGCCAGCGAGCGGGTGACGCTGTTCGGCCTGACGCTGATCGCGCGTCGCCCGGTCAGCTACGGCCGCATCGCGCCGGAGGAGGCGCGCGAGCTGTTCATCCGCGGTGCGCTGGTGGCGATGGAGTACGTGAGCAATGCGCCGTTCTTCCAGCGCAACCAGCAGCTGATCCGCGAGGTGGAACAGCTGGAGCACAAGGCTCGCCGCCAGGACGTTCTGGTGGACGAGGACGCGCTGTTTGCGTTCTATGCCGAGCGTCTTGGGTCAGACGTTGTCGATGCCGCCAGCTTCGAGGCGTGGCGCAAGGAAGCGGAACAGCAGAACCCGAAAATCCTGTTCCTGACCCGCGACGAGCTGATGCGCCACGCCGCCGAGCACGTGTCGGAAAACCAGTTCCCGGAATGGCGCGAGCTGGCGGAGAGCCGCTGCCGCCTGCGCTACCGTTTCGAGCCGAATCACCCGCTGGACGGCGTCACCATCGACCTGCCGCTTGCGGTGCTCAACACGCTGCAGCCGGCGGAGTTCGAATGGCTGGTGCCGGGCATGATCCGCGAAAAGCTGCAGGCGATGATCAAGGGCCTGCCGAAGCAGATCCGCCGCTGCTGCGTGCCGGTGCCGGATTTCGTGACCCAGTTCTTGCTCGGCAACCCGGACACCCAGCAGCCGATCGCGCCACAGCTGGCGCACTTCATCCTGCGCCACACCGGCGGGCTGAAGGTGGATCCGCTTGAATTTGCCACCATGGAGCTGCCGCCGCACCTGCTGTTCAACTTCCGCATCGTTGACGACGGCAAGCAGGAAATCGGCATGGGCCGCGACCTGCTCGCGCTGCAGAAGCAGTTCGGCCAGGCGGCGCAGCTGACCTTCCGCGACACCAGTGCCGAATTCGAGCGCGACAATGTCGAGGCGTGGGACTTTGGCGAGCTGCCGCAGGCGATCCAGTTCGCGCGCGGCCGCCAGCAGCTGACCGGTTTCCCGGCGCTGACCATCGAGACCGACGCCAAGGGCGAGCGGGTGGCGATCCGCCTGTTCGACACCGAAACTGCGGCCAACCTTGAGCACCGCCGCGGCGTGGTGCGCCTGCTGCAGTACCAGCTGAAGGAGCACATGAAGCAGCTGAACAAGGGCCTGCCCGGCATGACCCAGCTTGGCTTGCAGCTGCGCAATGTGTGCAATGTCGACGAGCTGCTGCAGGACGCCATCACCGCCATCTGCGACCGCGCCTTCATCGGCGACGACGACGCGCCACGCACCGAGAAGGCATTCAACGAGCAGAAGGCGCGTGCGCGCACCCGGCTGCCGGCGGTGACACAGGCGGTGACCAGCTACCTGAACCAGATCGCCGCCGAATACCAGGCGCTGCTGCCCAAGCTGCAGAAGCACCGCCTCGGCCACGAGCTGACGCAACAGCTGGCGCGACTGGTGTACAAGGGCTTCCTCACCGCCACGCCGTGGAACCAGCTGCCGCAACTGCCGCGCTACATGAAGGCGATGAGCCTGCGCATGGACAAGCAGCCGGTCAATGCCCAGCGCGACGGCCAGCGCGGCGCCGAAATCCGCGACCTGTGGCAGAAATGGGAAGCGCGCATGGCGGAAGAAAACGAGCGCGGCGGCGCCAGCTTGGCGTTGCAACTGTTTCGCTGGCATATTGAGGAGCTGCGCGTCGGCCTGTTCGCCCAGGAGCTGAAGACGCCGTATCCGGTATCGGTGAAGCGGCTGCTGAAACTGTGGGACGAGCTGCCGAAAAACCTGCGCTGATCACGATCCCGCAGCCGCCGCACGCAGGCATCAGCGCCGCGGCCGCGCCGGACAACACCATAACAAGACCATTCGCACCCACACACTGATGCGTCATCACAAGGGCCGGGCTCGCAGCTTATGAGTGAGATAACAACTACCAAATTGAGTGCCAGCCACGTCATCGTCGGCAAGGAATTGCAGATGGACGTGTACCACAAGAGCGGCGTGCTGCTGGTCAAGCGCGGCCACTACGTGCTGACCGAGGAACAGAAACAGCGGCTGCTGGCCAACGGCGAAATCAGCAAGGACGCCAAGATGGCCGCCGCCGAGCGCGAGCTGCGCGAACGCCGCGAAAAGCAGCAGGAGCAGCAGCGCAAGGAGCGCGAAAGCCGCGGCCGCAACCCGCTGGTGGAGATGGACAGCCTGGCGCACAAGATGCGCGGCCTGCTCAACCACTACTTCCACGTCAGCGAATTCGAGGCACAAGTGACGCAGGTGGCGCAGCGACTGGCCACGCTCTCAGAGCAACAGCCGGACGGGCTGATCGCCTCCTGCCTGCTGGTGCCGTTCCAGGACTACGGCAGTACCCACAGCCTGCACACCGCCGCCATCCTCGCGGTGCTGGGGCGGCGCCTGAAGCTGCCGGCCGACGAGATGCAGGTGCTGCTGTGCGCGGCGCTGACCATGAACATCTCCGCCACCGGGCTGCACAGCGAGCTGACCAAGCAGCAGGCCAAGCTCAGCAACGAGCAGCAACAGCAGATGTACGGCCACCCGCTGCTGTCCTCCGCGCTGTTGCGCGATTTGGGCGTGGAGAACGAGCGCTGGCACCTGCTGGTGCAGCAGCACCACGAGGAATGGAACGGCGCCGGCTATCCCTACGGCCTGAAGAAGGAAGAGATCGACCCCGGCGCGCACCTGATCCGCCTCACCGACGTGCTGACCTCGCTGCTGATCAGCCAGGCGCACCGCGCCGGGCGGCTGCCGTCGATCGCGCTGGCACGGCTGTACAAGGGTGAATTCAGCGAGTTCGATTCGCGCTTTGTCGCGCTGCTGATCAAGGAGCTGGGCATCTACCCGCCGGGCAGCTTCGTGCGCCTCGCCAACCAGGAAATCGCCATCGTCACCCACCGCGCCGCCGACGGCAACAACACCCAGCCGCGCGTTGCCAGCGTGCGCGCCGCCAACGGCGAGGTGTACGGCGAGCCGATGCCACGCAACACCGGCCTTGCCGACTACGCCATCAGCCAGCCGGTGTCGCCGCAAGAAGCCGGCGTGCGCCCCGCCTTCCTGCTGAAGCTGTGGAACAACTGACGCGCTGACAGCAGCCGGACCGTCTGCGGCCAACGTTGGCCGCATTTTTTTGCCCATCCGATATTTGTACTATACAAAAATGCGATAGACGCCGACAATGCCCGCCGTGAATGACGACATTGCGGCGAGAAAGGTCGACGACGGATGACAGCAAAACGGTGTGACATCGCGGTAATTGGCGCCGGCATGGCCGGCATCAGCTGTGCGCGGCAGCTGGCAGCGGCCGGACGCGAGGTGGTGATCTTCGACAAGAGCAAGGGCATGGGCGGGCGCATGGCCACCCGCCGCGGCGACGGTTTCAGCTTCGATCATGGCGCGCAGTACTTCACCGCCCGCACTCCGGAGTTTGTCGCCGCGCTGGCCCACTGGCAGCAGGCCGGCTGGTGCGCGCCCTGGTCCGGCCGCGTGGTGGCACTGGCGGACGACGGCCAGCCGCGTGAGCTGGCGCCGGAGGCACGCTTCGTCGGCACCCCGGGCATGAGCGCGCTGTGTCGCGCGCTGGCTGACGGGCTGCCAGTGCAGCACCAGCTGCGCCTGCTCGCGCTGCAGCGTAACGGCAGCGGCTGGCCGCTGGCTTTTGACGATGGCAGCCAGTGGCAGACGCAGCAGGTGGTGCTGGCGATACCGCCGGCGCAAGCGGCGCCGTTGCTGGCCGCGCTGCCGGCGCTGCAAACACGGGCTGCCGCCGTCGAGATGCAGCCATGCTGGGCGGCGATGCTGCTCAGCGACAGCCCGCTGCCGCTGGCTTTCGACGCCGCCTTCATCGGCGAGGGCCCGCTGTCGTGGGTGGCGCGCAACAACAGCAAGCCGGCGCGGCCGGCGATGGAAAGCTGGGTACTGCATGCCAGCCCCGCCTGGTCGGCGCAGCACGTGGACGACGACCCGGCGCAGGTGGCGCAGGCACTGTGCGCGGCGCTGGCCGGGCACAGCGACGGCAGCGTGTCACCACGCCAGCTGAGCGCGCACCGCTGGCTGTACGCGCAGGCGGCCAATCCGCTGCCGGACGGCTTCCTGCTGCAGGATGGTGTCGGCGTCGCCGGCGACTGGTGCCTGGGCAAGCGCGTCGAGGATGCCTATCTGAGCGGCACGCGGCTGGCCGACGCGCTGCTGGCAGCGCACTAAGGTACAAACGACAAAAGGTTGGCCGCAACAGCACACGCCGTTGCGGCCAACCTTGGTCATCCTCATGCCGGCAACGGCGCCCTGCCCTCATGCGCCGCCGCGGCCGTGGCGGATCAGAAGTGGTCCAGTTCCTTCTCCGACGCCTCGAACACGCTGCCAGCCGCGCCGACGATCTTGTCATCCGGGCGGATGATGGCCAGGTTCTTGTCCGGGTACGGCAGCTGCCACAGGAAATGGCGCAGGCAGTTGAGACGGGCACGCTTCTTGTCGTCGGACTTGATCACCGCCCACGGCGCGTCGCCGGTATCGGTATGGAAGAACATCGCCTTCTTCGCCTCGGTGTAGTCGTCCCACTTGTCCAGCGACTGGATGTCGATCGGCGACAGCTTCCAGTGTTTCAGCGGATCGTCACGGCGCGAGATGAAGCGGCGCAGCTGCTCCTCGCGGCTGACCGAGAACCAGAACTTGAACAGGTGGATGCCGCTGTTGACCAGCATGCGTTCCAGCTGCGGCGTCTGGCGCATGAATTCCAGGTATTCCTGCGGCGTGCAGAAGCCCATCACCCGCTCCACGCCGGCACGGTTGTACCAGCTGCGGTCGAACAGCACCATCTCGCCGGCGGTGGGCAGGTGCTGGATGTAACGCTGGAAATACCACTGGCCGCGCTCCTGCTCGGTCGGTTTTTCCAGCGCCACCACCCGCGCGCCGCGCGGATTGAGGTGCTCCATGAAGCGCTTGATGGTGCCGCCCTTGCCGGCGGCGTCGCGGCCTTCGAACAGCACCACGATCTTCTGTCCGGTTTCCTTGACCCAGTTCTGCACCTTCAGCAGCTCGACCTGCAGCGCGGCCTTCTGTCGCTCGTAATCGTCGCGCTTGATGCGGCTGCGATACGGGAAATCCGCCGGCAACGGCGCACTGGTGCTGTCCTCGATGGTGCCGTGCGGCGCGTGCGCCACCTGCAGCGCCACCGGCGCATGGCTGATGGCCTCGATTTCGCGCGCCGCCGCCTCACGCGCCTTGGCCACCGCGCTGCGGCGCCGTGCCGGTGCCGGCTTTTGCGGCTCGGCAGCCACGCTGTCGGTTTCCTGGTTCAACGGCTGTTCCTTGCTGTTTTCGTCATTCATGGTGCGACTCTTTACGGTGGGGTAATACAAAACATGCTACGCCCCCGCCATTGTCAGCGTCATGAGCTGGCTGGCGCGCAGTTGATGCGGATCAAATAGCGCCGCACTGCAGCAGCACTGCGCGGCAACAGGCGAATCAGGTACAATCGCAAGATCAGATTATTGCCGACCGAATTCATCACCATGTCCGTAGAAAACAACGCGCCCGTCATCAGCAACTTCATCCGCGCCATCATCGATGAAGACCTTGCCTCCGGCAAACACAGCAGCATCGTTACCCGCTTCCCGCCGGAACCCAACGGCTACCTGCACATCGGCCACGCCAAGTCGATCTGCCTGAACTTCGGCCTGGCCGAGGACTACCAGGGCAAGTGCAACCTGCGCATGGACGACACCAACCCGGAGAAGGAATCCGACGAGTACGTGCAGGCCATCAAGGACAGCGTGGCCTGGCTGGGCTTCCAGTGGGACGGCAACGTGCGCTACGCCTCCGACTACTTCCAGCAGCTGTACGACTACGCCATCGAGCTGATCCAGTCCGGCCACGCCTTTGTCTGCGACCTCAACGCCGAACAGATGCGCGAATACCGCGGCAGCCTGACCGAGCCGGGCCGTGAAAGCCCGTACCGAACCCGCAGCATCGAAGAGAACCTCGACCTGTTCACGCGCATGAAGAACGGCGAATTCGCCGACGGCAGCAAGACGCTGCGCCTGAAGATCGACATGACTTCCGGCAACGTCAACCTGCGCGACCCGGTGATCTACCGTATCCGCCGCGCGCATCACCACCGCACCGGCGACGCGTGGTGCATCTACCCGATGTACGACTACACCCACTGCATCTCGGACGCGATCGAGGGCATTACCCACTCGCTGTGCACGCTGGAGTTCGAAGACCACCGTCCGCTGTACGACTGGGTGCTGGACAACATCAGCATCGGCTGCCACCCGCGCCAGTACGAATTCTCGCGCCTGGAGCTGCTGTACGCGCTGACTTCCAAGCGCAAGCTCAACGCGCTGGTCACCGACAACAAGGTCAGCGGCTGGGACGACCCGCGCATGCCGACCATCGAAGGCATGCGCCGCCGCGGCTACAGCCCGGCCGGCATCCGCCTGTTCTCGCAGCGCATCGGCGTGTCGCGCGGTGAAAACATCATCGACCTGGCCATTCTCGAAGGCGCGGTGCGCGAGATGCTGGAAAACGAATCGCCGCGCGTGATGGCGGTGCTGGACCCGATCAAGGTCACCCTCACCAACTATCAGGACGGCGTCACCGCCAGCCGCAGCGCGCCCTACCATCCGCACCATCCGGAATTCGGCGAGCGCGAAGTGCCGATCGCGCGCGAGATCTACATCGAGCGTGACGACTTCGCCGAAGTGCCGCCACCGAAATGGCAGCGCCTCACCGTCGGCGGCGAAGTGCGCCTGCGCTACAGCTACGTAATCAAGTGCGACGAAGTGATCAAGGACGCGGACGGCAAGGTGATCGAGCTGAAATGCTCCATCGACCACGACACGCTGGGGCAGAACCCGGTTGGCCGCAAGGTCAAGGGCGTGATCCACTGGCTGGCGGCCAACCATGCCGTGACCGCGGAAGTGCGCCTCTACGACCGCCTGTTCAACGAACCGCGTCCGGACGCGGTACGCGGCGAAGACGGCGAATACGTCGACTTCATGCAGTTCCTGAATCCGGACTCGCTGCAGACCATCACCGGCTACATCGAGCCGGTGGTCCGCGACGCGGCGCCGGAAACGCGCTACCAGTTCGAGCGCATCGGCTACTTCGTCACCGACCGCCACCAGCACCAGCCGGGCAGCAAGATCGTGTTCAACCGCACCGTCGGCCTGAAAGACAGCTGGGCGAAATAAGCATTCGGGATAGCATGATCCCCGCAGATGCGCTAAGTTAATGATGCAAAGCATGGCAGGACTCGATGTCCTGCCATTTTTTCGTCATCACGCGTTTACTGAGGGGTTAACGAGATGAAGGCACGCATCACCACCATCGGCCTGTCGCTGCTGGCACTGGGCATCAGCGGTTGCAGCAGCCTGGGCGGCTACCAGCCGGACAAGACCTACCGCATCACCATCCTGCACACCAACGATCACCACGGCCGTTTCTGGAAAAACAGCGACGGCGAGTACGGCATGGCCGCACGCAAAACGCTGATCGACGGCATCCGCGCCGAGGTCAAGGCCCAGGGCGGCTACAGCCTGTTGCTGGACGGCGGCGACGTCAACACCGGGGTACCGGAATCCGACCTGCAGGACGCCGAGCCGGACTTCAAGGGCATGAACAAGCTGGGCTACGACGCGATGGCGGTCGGCAACCACGAGTTCGACAAGCCGCTGGCGGTACTGCAGAAGCAGCAGCGCTGGATCGACTTCCCGATGCTGGCGGCCAACGTCTACAAGGACGGACAGCGCCTGTTCCAGCCTTACCAGATCTTCAATCTCGGCGGCGTCAAGGTAGCGGTGATGGGCCTGACCACCGACGACACCTGGAAGCTGGTCAGCCCCGACAACGTCAAGGGCGTGGAATTCCGCCAGCCGGCCGCCGAGGCCGCCGCGCTGATGCCGGAGCTGAAGGCGCGCGCCAATATTGTGATTGCCGCCACCCACATGGGGCATTACACCAACGGCGTCCACGGCGTGAATGCCGCGGGCGACGTGGAGATGGCGCGCGCGGTGAAGGGCTTCGACCTCATCGTCGGCGGCCACAGCCAGAACCCGGTGTGCATGCAGGCCGAAAACGTGCGCAACGATGCCTACGTCCCTGGTCAGCCGTGCGCGCCGGATCGCCAGAACGGTGCCTGGATCGTGCAGGCGCACGAATGGGGCAAGTACGTTGGCCGCGCCGATTTCCAGTACCGCAACGGCGAGCTGACGCTGCTGCAATACCAGCTGCTGCCGGTGAACCTGAAACAGACGGTCAAGCGCGCCGATGGCAGCAGCCAGAAAGTGCCGTACACCGCCGAAATCGCCGAGAACCCTGCGCTGCTGAGCTTCCTCAAGCCGTATCAGGACAAGGGCCAGGCGGCGCTGAGCGTGGAAGTGGGCAGCAGCGACGGCAAGCTCAACGGCGATCGCAGCCAGGTACGCAAGGAGCCGACCAGCCTCGGCGTGTTTACCGCGCTGGCGATGATGGACAAGGCCCGTGCCGACTTTGCGGTGGTCAACTCCGGCGGCATTCGTGACTCGCTGCCGGCAGGCCGGATCAGCTACAAGGACGTGCTGAAGGTGTTCCCGTTCGGCAGTACCCTCACCTTCATCGACTTCAGCGGCAAGGAAGCGCTGGACTACCTCGCCGCCGCCGCGAAAATGAGCGCCGGCGCCGGTGCCTTCGCGCAGTTCGCCGGCGTGCAACTGCTGATCGAGAACGGTGAAGTGAAACAGGCCAGCATCGGCGGCCAGCCCATCGACCCGACCAGGCGCTACCGCATGGCGATCAACAGCTTCATGGCCGCCGGCGGCGACGGCTACCCGCGCCTCGCCGGCAAACCCGGCTTTGTCGACACCGGCTTTGTCGATGCCGACATGCTGAAGGCCTACATCAGCGCGCAAAGCCCGATCCGCAGCAGCAATTTCGAGCCGGGCAATAGCGTGATCCGCCGTTAAGCAGCAACGAAAAAAGGTTGGCCGCAAGCCAAACAGGCTTGCGGCCAACCTTGCTCAATACCGCGTCAAGCGCTCGCCGGCTTAGTCGAACACCAGCTGCCCGCCGCGCACATCCACCATCACCGTCGCCTTCGGCAGGTAGTGCCCGGCCAGGATCGCCTTGGCCAGCGGGTTCTCGATCTCGCTCTGGATCGCCCGTTTCAGCGGCCGCGCGCCGTATACCGGGTCGAAACCGGCGTCCGCGATCAGGCTCAGCGCCTCCTCGCTCACCTGCAGGTTCAGCTCCAGCTTGGCCAGGCGCTGTTCCAGCCGCTTCAGCTGGATGCGGGCGATGGACTTGATCTGCGCTTCCGCCAAGGCATGGAACACCACCAGTTCATCGATACGGTTGACGAATTCTGGACGGAAGTGTGACTTCACTTCCGCCAGTACCGCCAGTTTTACTACCTGGTAGTCGTCGCTGGCCATGGCCTGGATGTGCTGGCTGCCCATATTGGAAGTCATCACGATCACCGTGTTCTTGAAATCCACGGTGCGGCCCTGGCCGTCGGTCAGGCGGCCGTCGTCCAGCACCTGCAGCAGCACGTTGAACACGTCCGGGTGCGCCTTTTCCACTTCATCGAGCAGGATCACGCTGTACGGCTTGCGGCGCACCTGCTCGGTGAGCATGCCGCCCTCCTCGTAACCGACGTAGCCCGGTGGCGCGCCGATCAGGCGGGCGACCGAGTGTTTCTCCATGTATTCGGACATGTCGACGCGGATCAGGTGTTCCTCGCTGTCGAACAGGAAGCCGGCCAGCGCCTTGCACAGCTCGGTCTTGCCGACGCCGGTGGGGCCGAGAAACAGGAAGGAGCCGTACGGACGGTTCGGGTCGGCGAGGCCGGATCGCGAGCGGCGGATGGCGTCGGCCACCACCGTCACCGCTTCGTCCTGACCCACCACACGCTGGTGTAGCACCTCTTCCATGTGCAGCAGCTTCTCGCGCTCGCCGGTCAGCATCTTGGACACCGGAATGCCGGTCATGCGCGAGATCACCTCGGCGATTTCCTCGGCGCCGACCTGGGTACGCAGCAGGCGGTTCGGCTTGTTTTCGCCGCTGGCGGCGGCCTCGGCGTCCTTCAGCCGCCCTTCCAGCTGCGGCAGCTTGCCGTACTGCAACTCGGCCAGTTTCTGCCAGTCGCCCTTGCGTTTCAGCTCGTCCATTTCCACCTTCAGCCGCTCGATCTCTTCCTTGATCGACTGGCTGCCCTGCTGGCTGGCTTTCTCGGCCTTCCAGATTTCTTCCAGGTCGGCGTATTCGCGCGACAGGCCACCGATTTCTTCCTCGATCAGCTGCAGGCGTTTCTTCGACGCTTCGTCGGTTTCGCGCTTCACCGCCTCGCGCTCGATCTTCAGCTGGATCAGGCGGCGATCGAGCTTGTCCATTTCCTCCGGTTTGGAGTCCAGCTCCATCTTGATCTTGGAGGCGGCCTCGTCGATCAGGTCGATGGCCTTGTCCGGCAGGAAACGGTCAGTAATGTAGCGGTGCGACAGCTCGGCGGCGGCGACGATGGCCGGGTCGGTGATGTCCACGCCGTGGTGAATCTCGTACTTTTCCTGCAGGCCGCGCAGGATGGCGATGGTGTCTTCCACCGTCGGCTCGTCAACCAGCACCTTCTGGAAGCGGCGCTCCAGCGCGGCGTCCTTCTCGATGTACTTGCGGTACTCGTCCAGCGTGGTGGCACCCAGGCAGTGCAGCTCGCCGCGCGCCAGCGCCGGCTTGAGCATGTTACCGGCGTCCATCGCGCCCTCGGCCTTGCCGGCCCCGACCATGGTGTGGATCTCGTCGATGAACAGGATGATGCTGCCCTCGTCCTTGGCGATGTCGCTGAGCACCGCCTTCAGCCGTTCCTCGAACTCGCCGCGGAACTTGGCGCCGGCGATCAGCCCGGCCATGTCCAGCACCAGCAACTTCTTGTGCTTCAGGCTTTCCGGCACCTCGCCGTTGACGATGCGCTGTGCCAGACCCTCGACGATGGCGGTCTTGCCCACGCCCGGTTCGCCGATCAGCACCGGGTTGTTCTTGGTGCGGCGCTGCAGCACCTGGATGGCGCGGCGGATCTCGTCGTCACGGCCGATCACCGGGTCCAGCTTGCCCTGCCGCGCGCGCTCGGTCAGGTCCAGCGTGTACTTTTTCAGCGCCTCGCGCTGCTCTTCGGCATCGGCACTGTTGACCGCGTCGCCGCCGCGCACCGCCTCCACCGCGGCGTGGATCGCCGCACTGTTGCCGCCGTGCTGCTTCAGCAGGCGGCCGGTCTCGCCCTTGTCCTCGGCCAGCACCAGCAGGAACAGCTCACTGGCGATGAACTGGTCACCGCGCTTCATCGCCGCCTTGTCGGCGAGGTTGAGCAGGTTGGTCAGGTCGCGCGACACGGTGACCTCGCCACCGGTACCGCTGACCTTGGGCAGGCGCGCCACCGCGTCGCGCAGGCTGCCTTTCAGTGCAGTCACATTGACGCCGGCACGGGCCAGCAGGCTGACGATGCCGCTGTCGGCGTCGTCCAGCATCGCCAGCAGCAGGTGCTGCGGCTCGATATAGGCATTGTCGCCGGCCAGTGCCAGACTCTGGGAATCGCCCAGCGCTTGCTGGAATTTGGTGGTGAGTTTGTCGAAACGCATCACAGGCTCCTTGCTTGCAGTTTGATGATGACAAACTTGGGCATCACGCATGGCTTTTCAAGCGGCACCCGCAGCGTTTTTGTCCGGGATCAAGCGGCGCCGCGATCACGCCACCGCAATACGGGCCAGCTTGTACCACCATAGCCCAAATGACGGCGGCAGCCGGCAAAAGCAGCAGGCCCGTGTCCACCTCACGGCAGAACACGGGCCTGGCGCGTTGCGGCCAACGTTGGCCGCAAGCGATCCGGTATCAGGTACGGAACACGCTGACCTCGTCGCGCAGCGCATCGGCCAGGCCGGTCATGTGCTGCGCCGTCTCGGACGAACGCTGCGCTGCCTCGCTGCCGACCTGCGCCTGCGACGCCACCGTCGCCACCTGCGCCGCGATTTCCTCCACGCTCTGCCGCTGCTCGCCAAGCTGCTCGTGGATGCGCGACACCACCGCCATCGTTTCGCGCGAGGCGTCGAGAATGCTGTCGATGGCGTGGCGGGCCTCGCCGGTGATCGCCGCGCCGTTGGCAGCCAGCGTCACCGACTGGCGCATCGCGTCCACCGCCGCCAGCGTCGACTGCTGCATGGCGCCGATCATGCCGCCGATTTCCTGCGTCGACTGGCTGGTGCGCTCTGCCAGCTTGCGCACCTCGTCGGCGACCACGGCAAAGCCGCGGCCGAATTCGCCGGCACGGGCAGCCTCGATCGCGGCATTCAACGCCAGCAGATTGGTCTGGTCGGCGATGTCGCGGATCACCGCGATGATGCTGGTGATCTGGCTGGCGCTGCCTTCCAGGCTGTGCAGGCTGCCTTCGGCGGCGCCGAGGGTGTTGGCGATACGGTTGACCTCGTCCACCGCCGCCACCAGGCTCTGGCTACCCTGGCTGGCGGCGTCGCTGGACGCGCGCGCGGCGCGGCTGGCCTCGCCGGCGACGTGTTCGATGCGGTGCACGCCATCATTGAGCTGGCGGGCATGGCTGTCCATTACGCCGGCACTGTCGCGCTGTTCTCCGGCGGCCACGGCGGCGGTTTCCGCCTTGCCGGCCAGCTCGTGCGCGGCGGCTTCCAGCTCCTCGGCGTGGGCGCGGGTGCGGTTCAGCGACTGGCGGAAGCTCTCCAGCAGGTTGTTGAGCGCGCCGGCCACCTCGCCGATTTCGTCGCGGCGCGGGATATCGAGGCGGCGGGTCAGGTCGCTGCTGTCGCGCACCTCGCCGACGGCCTTGACCAGCAGCCGCACCGGCCGGGCCACCAGCCGGCCGGTGAGCAGCCACAGCGACAGCGACAGCAGCACCACCAGCAACAGACAGCCGCCGATCAGGCCCTGCAGCAGGATGTTGTTGTCGCGTTGCAGCTCGGCGGTCAGCTCGTCGCTGACAATCACCCAGCCCCAGGCGTCAAAGCGCTGCCAGGTCAGCATGTGCTCGGCCGGCTTGCCGTTGTCGTCCAGCTTGCGCACGGTGCGGCTGCCGCTGGCCTGGTTCAGCATCTCGGCCAGGTAAGGTTGGCCGCCGGCATCGACGTCCTTGTCGATGGTGCGGCCGGTCAGTTTCGGGTGCAGCACGAAGCGGCCGAATTCGCTGCTGTTCTTGTCGGCGCCGATGATGACGATATGGCCGGATTGACCCAGTTTGACCTTGGACAGCCGCGCCAGCAGGCCGCCGACGCCCTCGCTGGCGCTGAGCGCCACCGAGGTGGCGCCGATCACCTGGTCGTTCTCGTTCTTCAGCGGGCTGTAGCTGACCACGTATTCCTTGTCGAACATCACCACCTTGCCCTGGAACGGCATGCCGCGGCTCAGGCGCTCATACACCGGGCTGCTGCGCTCCAGCTTGCTGCCGACCGCGCGGCGACCGTCGGCGGTCAGCAGCGAGGTCGACACCCGGTAGAAGTCGTCGCCGTCCTTGACCAGCACCGAGGCCGGGTTGCCGCTGCGCACCGCGAACTCGCCGGCGAGATCGTGGTTGTTGTTGAGCAGCACGCCGCCCACCTTCAGCGACGGCAGCAGCTGGCCGCCGGTATCGACCTTCTCCTCGGCCGCCACGGCAAAGGCGCCGCTGAAGCTGGCGATGAACATGCGCTCGAACTGCTGGGCGGAGATTTTCAGCGCGTCGTCGAAGCCGGCCGCCATATTGGCCGACTGGTGGATCAACTGCTGCTGCACCGCCTGGGTGCGCTCGAACAGCAGTTTTTGCGAAAACAGATAGGCCGGCACCATCAGGGCGACCACCAACAGTGACATCAGGGCCACCTGGGCCCAGACCAGACGGGTGCCGATGCTGATCGCACGCTTCATCCTTGCTTCCTTATCGTTTTTTTATTCCGGCATCTCACCGTCACGCCGACGGCGGCGGGGTAGCGCCGCG
>Ga0209172_10002653_pt1 | contig 30609 bp, 30 predicted proteins | sample LarsenN4metaG_FD_184113 | JGI IMG/M metagenome (GOLD analysis project Ga0209172, IMG submission 184113) | Hot spring sediment bacterial and archeal communities from British Columbia, Canada, to study Microbial Dark Matter (Phase II) - Larsen... ... | reverse complement strand
GGGCACTCGCTCGCTGGCGGCGCTCCCCCGGACCAAGACCTAAGTAACTTCGATCGTTGAGCAAGCGGCACTTGGCGTGGGTGCCGGCCTCCGCCGGCATGACGGAGGGGAGCAACGTCATCCTAACGCACCGCGCCAGCGCCCCTTTCTCACCGTCATCCCGACGCAGGTCGAGATACCCACCCACCACGTCATCCCGACGCAGGTCGGGATCCACGCCAGCTTCGGCGGGCACTCGCTCGCTGGCGGCGCTCCCCCGGACCAAGACCTAAGTAACTTCGATCGTTGAGCAAGCGGCACCTGGCGTGGGTGCCGGCCTCCGCCGGCATGACGGAAGGGAAATATGCGGTCCGGTCGGCGTGCCCATCGTTGCCTGGGGCGAGCGCGTCCCGGCATGACGGAGGGGAAAGAGGCGCTGCGTCGGGGGCCGGCATGACGGGCCTCCTGCCCCTCACCATCGGCCTTCGCCGGCGCAGGCGTTGACCCTCTCCCCGTTCGCGCTATCGAGCGCGACGGAGAGAGGGAATGCCAGCACCCGCGCCGATCACCCCATCACGATGTCGAAGGTCCCGGCCAGCGCCTTGGGCTCGAGCCGCTCGGCAGGCTCGAGCTTGACGATCACGGCGTCGCGCTGGCGCGGATCGGAAATCGACTGCAACAGCCCGTCCCGTGCGTTGCCGGGCTCGCCGGCCACGTACATTTGCGTGACAAGCTGCGGCCGCGACGGCGCCACGATGGCGAAATGGATGTGCGGCGTGCGCCCGGGGTAGGGCACCGGACGGATGGTGCGGAAGGAATAACGCCCGTCGCTGCCGGTCAGCGTGTGCCCGCGGCCCTGGAAGGCCGCATCGCGCTGTCCGTTGCGGTCGGAGGGATGGCGGTAGCGGCCGTTGGCATCGCACTGCCAGATCTCGATCCTGGCGCCGGCGATGGGCGCGCCCGACAGGTCGAGCACGCGCCCCATGACGTAGGTGACCTGGCCCATGGCCTGCGCCGCCTCGCCCTTGACGACGACCAGGTCGTTGTCGATGTCGCCGCTCCATTCGACGGGATAGAACGGCCCCAGGGTCTGCCGCGGCGTGGCGATCAGGCGCGCCTGCGCCAGTGCGGCAAGACCGGGCAAAGCCGTCGCCGTGGCGACGGCGGCGAGCCCGCTGACGACATGGCGGCGTTTAAGCTCGGGTGTGGGGATGCGTATCATGGGGCGGCTCCGTGGCGCGTGCCTGCTGCCGTTGCAGGCGGCAGCCATATTGACACCGCGCTGCGTCGGCACGAAGGCTCCGGCCCGGCGGCACACGCCATTGTGATGGCGGGGCTGCCCAACAGCTCAGCGGGTCCAGCCGCGTTCCCCGCGCCGGCCATAGACGAGGGAGCCGATGTCGGTCCGCTCGATGCCGATGTCCTTGAGCGTGCGGTCGTCAAGGGCGCGCAGGATTTGCACGGTGCGGCAGCGCGCGCGCTCCTCGGCGTAGGCCGCGTAGCGGGCGTGGACCCAGCCGAGCAGGCGCGCATAAAGCGGCGCGCGCTCGTCGTAGAAGGTCTCGTCCCTTCTAACATCGATGGTGCTCATGGTCTTATCTCTCGTGTTGTTGTGTGTTGTGTCGTTGGCGCCCTGCACCAGTGGCAGGGCCGGCCGGCGCGGACTGTCACTTGCGTGACTCGCACCGGCACCGAGATAGGGACGATTGTCGCAGGTCGGCAAGGGAGCGCCGGTGCCCCAACTTCACTAAGATGTGAGGACGCGCGCAAAGGAGCCTGCCTTTGGGCCGTTGCCGACTTGCCTCATGCAGTATCGGAGGATCACAATTGCAAAAGCGCAGGCAAGGGCCGCCGCGCCGCATCGGCGGTCCAGAAAGGACGGTGGTCCATGAAGATTTCCGATGTACTCGCCGAGAAGGGCAGCAACCGGGTCATCACCGTACGGCCTGGCAAGAGCGTGGCCGAACTGCCGGGGCTATTCGATGAGCACAACATCTCCTCGGTGCCGGTGGTTGACGCCACCGGTCGGCTGCTCGGCATCGTCACCGACCGCCTGTTCATGAAGGCGCTGGCCCGCTACGGCACCGCCATGCTCGAATTCACCGCCGCCGACGTCATGCAGACGCCGGCCCCTTCCTGCGCCATCGACGATCGCGTGGCGCACGCCATGCGGCTGATGACCGAGCAGCGCGTGCGTCACCTAGTGGTGCTGCGCGAGGGGGCGCTTGTCGGCATCGTTTCGATCGGCGACCTCGTCAAGTGTCGCCTGCAGGACGCCGAGCTGGAAAGCCGGGTGCTGCGCGACATCGCGCTCGGGCGGCTCGCCGTCGAATGAGGCGTTTTCCCGCCTGGCGTGACGGCGCGGCACTGGACAGGCCGGGGCGCGCATCCTAACAGCGTGCGCCCGCCGTCGTGGGCGGTGCCGCCACGCTGGAGCTGTCGATGACGCAGGTTGCCACGCCCGGGGCCGCCGGCTCGTGGGCCTACCTTGCACCCGTGCTGATGCTCGCCGCATCCAACGTGTTTATGACCCTCGCCTGGTATGGTCATCTGCGCTTCAAGGCGGCGCCGCTGCTGCTCGTCATCGTCACCGCCTGGGGCATCGCCTTCATCGAGTACTGCCTGGCTGTCCCCGCCAACCGGATTGGGCATACGGTGTATTCGGCGGCGGAATTGAAGACCATCCAGGAGGTGCTCACACTGGCGGTGTTCGCGGCCTTTTCGGTGCTTTACCTGAAAGAGCCGCTGGGCTGGAACCACGCGCTCGGCTTTACCCTGATTGCGGCCGGCGCCTTCTTCGTGTTCTCGGGGCGGGCGTAGGCCGCTTCAAAGCCCGCGCACCAGGTTGCCGACCATCAGCACCATGTACGCGGTTATCGCGAGCCAGTATTCCTGATGGGGCAGGTAGCGCGGCACGGCGAAGTAGCCGAGCTTGGTCACCAGCGCCAGGATCGCCAGCACGAACGAGATCAGGAAAATGAGAATGGAGGGCGGATTGAGGCGCATCGAACCGGCTCCCGTCAGTCGGTGGCGTTGCTCGTCAAGGCATGAAGATCGCGCGCTACCCCGCGCAGCGCACGTCCTCCCAGGCGTTAACCTGGGGCGGAGTGGCAAACCCGGTCAAGCGGTCAGAGCGCGCGATGGACGGTTGCCGGGAACGCCGCCGGAGCGGCACCGGTGTCCTCGATCACGAACCGCACCACGGCGCCCGCCTCACTGCCCAGCACCTTGCAGGTGACGAGCAGCAGGTTCGGGCCGGGCGTGGCCTCGGCGGGACGGTTGGGTTCGATCAGCGCCCGCACGTCCGCCACCTCCAGCGTGTGCCGCTCGCCATCGCCGGCGGTGATGGTGATACGGCTGCCGATGGCAAGCGACCGTGCAACCCGCGACTGCCCGTCGTGCGCTCGGGCACTGCTCGGCTGCAGCAGCTCGACCTCGGGCGCTGGCATCGCAACCCGGCTCTGGCCTGAAGCGGTCGGACTCAACGCCGCGTGGAGGCTGTGCTCGATGAGCACGTCGGGCTGCGACAGCGCCGCGGTGAGGGCAGCGATGCTGCCGGCCGCCGCCGCTAGCGCCAACACAGAGGTGCGTACTGCTGCCAAGGTCATGGGCGATGCCGCCGATTATTAGGGTTGCTGCCTGCCTAAAATATAGGAGGGCCGGAACGTGCTGGCGAGGCCCATCAACCGCCCCTCCGCTCGTCCAGATGGGGAGCGGTGTACACACATCTGACCACACGGGCAAACCAGAGGTTGACGGCCACCATGCCGGAGAACACCAGCGCCAGGATCACGATGGCACGGTCATGCTCGACGAGGGCGGCCGGCAGCAGGCGCGCGCCATCCGCAATTGCCGGCCAGCCGACGCAAAAGCCGCTCACCATGGCGAGCACGCTGGTTTGCACGGCGCTGGCAAAGAGCAGCAGGCCGGAGTGGCCATCGTCGGCGAAAGTGATACTGCAGATCACCAGAAACAGGGCGAGACCGATCAGGAAGTCTCTGGCAAGGCGCAGGGTGTGCATGGCCTCATCACTCATTCGCATTTGTTCGATTCGGCACCCGCCGTGCGGATGCGTCGCTCACGTTTCACCGAGGCTGGCCAAACTGTTTGACCGCGATGGGCCCACATTGTGACCGGCGGGTTCAATGTTGTGGCAAAAGCGTGTGAACGGAACATTGTTGCCGGGCGGCAACTTGGACCTTTCCGATTGCACGCCGCGGGCAGCGGGGCTAGCTTGCCGACCGTTTGCGCGGCCCCCGCTCCATCGCCGGACTCCGACATGGCCTTCTTCTCCGACAGCATCAACCGGATCAAGCCGTCGGCGACCATAGCCGTCGCCACCAAGGCGCGCGCGCTGGCCGCCCAAGGCCGTGACGTCATCGGCCTCGGCGCTGGCGAGCCGGATTTCGACACGCCGGAGAACATCAAGGAGGCGGCCATTCGCGCCCTGCGCGCCGGCAAGACCAAATACACCGACGTCGACGGCATCCCAGAGCTCAAGGCCGCCATTGCCGCCAAGTTCAAGCGCGAGAACGGCCTCGACTACAAGACCTCGCAGATCTCGGTCGGCGCCGGCGGCAAGCAGGTGCTCTACAACGCCTTGATGGTGACGCTCAATCCGGGCGACGAGGTCGTTATCCCCACCCCGTGTTGGGTGAGTTATATCGACATTGTGCAGCTGGCGGGTGCAAGCCCCGTGTTTGCACCGACGCGCCTGGAGGATGGCTACAAGCTGCGGCCCGAGACGCTCGAACAGTCGATCACGCCGAAGACCAAATGGCTGATCTTCAACGCGCCCTCTAACCCCACCGGAGCGGCGTACGATCGCGCCCAGGTCAAGGCGCTGACCGAGGTCCTCATGCGCCATCCCCACGTGTGGGTGCTTACCGACGACATGTACGAGCATCTGCTCTACGACGGCCGCACGTTCTACACCATGGCCCAGGTGGAACCCGGGCTTTACGAGCGCACGCTTACGCTCAACGGCTTCTCCAAGGCCTATTGCATGACCGGCTGGCGGCTCGGCTACGCCGGTGGTCCGGAGCCGCTCATTAAGGCGATGGCGAAGTTGCAGTCGCAGTCGACCACCAACCCGAGCTCCATCACACAGTGGGCCGGCGTGGAGGCGCTCACCGGTCCACAGGACTTCATCGCCCGCAACAACAAGGTCTTCATGGAGCGGCGCGATCTCGTGGTCGGCATGCTGAACCAGGCCAAGGGCATCAAGTGCCCCAAGCCCGAGGGCGCCTTCTACGTTTATCCCTCCTGCCAAGGCGCCATTGGCAAGACCACTGCCGGCGGCCGGCGTATCGACACGGACGAGGACTTCGTCACTGCGCTGCTCGAGGAGGAAGGTGTGGCCGTCGTCCACGGCGCGGCATTCGCCATGAGCCCGTATTTCCGTATCTCTTACGCTACCGACACCAGGTCCCTCGAGGAGGCGTGCCGGCGCATCCAGCGTTTTTGCGGCAACTTGCGCTAGGGTACCGGCGTCGACTGCCTGTGCGGCGCCGCGCCGTCGTCATCGGTGGTGCCGGCGTTCATTCGTGTCATGGCCGCGAATAGACCAGCCCAAGCATGCCCGACCAGCCTTCCAGCATCCCACCCCGCCGTGGCCTCGATTATCGCGTGCACGTCCCGTTGCTGGTTCACGCGCTTGGGGTACAAACGGTGGTCGCGCTGGTCAGGGTGACGACCTCCTACCGCGCGCTTGAGCTCGAGCTTTCCGTCATCTGGCTGGGTCTTATCTCGGCGAGCTTCGCTCTGCTGCCGGTGTTCCTCGGCGTCTTCGTCGGTCGCTTCATCGATCGCGGCAATGATGCGCTTTCCGCTTGGATCGGCAACGCGCTGATGCTGGTGGGCTGCGTTGGGCTTGCGTTCTCCTTTTCCACGGCGCTGTCGCTCCTCCTCTTCACCGCCGTGCTCGGCGTCGGCCACATCTTTCTGATGGCGAGCCACCAGATGATCTGCATCCGCTCCGCCGGCAGAGACAGCCGCGAGCGAGCGTTCGGCAACTTTCTGGTGGCCGCTGCCGTCGGGCAGGGGCTTGGCCCCTTCTTGATCGGCTGGCTCGGCGCCGGGGCGCACATTCCGCCGACGCAGCTGCTGTTCAACGTCGGGGCCGCCGGCATCGCCGTCATGATGCTGGTGAGCTTCATCTTGCGACCTGGCGCCAAGCCTCGGACCGAGGTCGGGGAGAGCGGCGTGCTCTCCGTCGGCGATCTGCTGCGGACACCCGGGCTCGCCACCGTGTTGATAGCGAGCATCATCACCATCACGGCGCAGGACCTCGTCGTTATCTACCTGCCGCTGCTCGGCATCGAGCGAGGCATCGACGCCAGTCAGATCGGCTTGCTGCTGACGGTGCGCGCGGTGGCGAGCATCCTCGCGCGGGCTCTTTATGTACAACTCATCTACACCTTCGGCCGTTGGCCGCTGATGGTTGCGAGCATGCTGGGCTCGGCCGCCATCTTCCTGGTGCTGGCCATGCCGCTGCCGCTCGTTGCGGTCTATGTGGTTTGCGCGGCGATGGGCTTCGCGCTCGGCATCGCCTCCACCCTCAGCATCACGAGCACGGTCGAGGTGGCGCCTGTCCAGGCCCGGGCGACCGTGATGTCGATGCGCATTTCCGGCAACCGCATCGGACAGGTGCTGCTGCCGCTGGTTGCAGGCGCGGTCGCCACCGCGGCCGGGGCCGCAGGCGTGTTCGTCATGATCGCAGTCGGGCTTGCTGCCTCGGGCGTCTCGGTGCGCTCAATTCCGAGGTCCGGCGGATAGATCTCGTGGCCGGATGCGCCTCACTCGCTGCGCTGCGGGCGCTTACCCGGGCGCGGGGGCAAGGATTTAATGTAGGCGGCAATGGCCGCGCGGTCTTCCGGCGTGAGCTTGGCGGTGCCCTGGACGACCAGCGCCATCGTCGAGCCGACGGAGTCGAACTCGGGCGTTGTACCGGTCTCGAGCAGGTAGGCGATGTCCTTTGCCGAATAGGAGGCAATGCCGTCCTCGTGCGGCGTGATGTTGGGGACCCAGCCCTTGCCTTCGGGGTCGGGGCCGCCGGCGAAGCGGCGTTGGGCATCGATGCCGCCGAAGGCATCGCGGGGGCTGTGGCACTCAGCACAGTGGGCCGGCCCCTCGACCAGATAGGCGCCGCGATTGAACGCGCTGCTCCTTGTGGGGTCGGCCTTGAACGGCATGCCGTCGAGATAGATGAGTTTCCACAGCCCAAGACCGCGCCGAATATTGTAGGGAAAGGCAATCTGATGCGCCTGCGAGGGTGTTGGCACGGGTTTCAGCGTGCGCAGGTACGCAAACAGGTCGCGCACGTCGGCGAGCGTCATGCGCTGGTAGGATGGATACGGAAAGGCCGGATAGAGGTGCTCCCCGCCGCGCCCCAGCCCGCGCACCATGGCATTGACGAATTCGACCTCCGACCAGCGACCGATGCCGTGTTCAGGATCGGGCGAGATGTTGGGCGCCGCAAAAATCCCGAAAGGGGTGGCAAGCTTCAACCCGCCGCCGAGCAGTTTTTTGTCCTCTTGCTCGGGCGTGGCATGACAGGAGGCGCACCCGCCGGCCCAGAACATGGTCTCGCCATTGGCCAGATCGGGCTTGTGCGCCGCCAGATCCTCCGCCGCCAGCGGTCGCGGCTCGGTCACGACGTAGAACCCCGCGCCGCCGGCGAGCACCAGCAAGAGCAGGACGAGAAGTGATCGCGTGCCCATGCTCTATCCTTGCACGAGGATCGCTAAGCAGACAAAGGCGCGCGGCATGACATCCGCGCGCCGCTTCGTGGCTGCAGCGAGCAGTCTAGGATTTCCGGTACTCCTTGTGGCAGGCGCCGCAGTTGGCCGCCACCTTGCCCCATTCCGCTTTGAAGGTCGCTTCATCCTTGATGGCTGCCGCCGCCGCCTTGGCGTCGGCATTGAGCTTGTCGAATGCCGCGAGGAACTGCGCCTTCTTTTCCCAGATCACCGGCAACGCCCGCGTGTCGCCGGTCTTGCTGTCGTCGGGAAACAGCGTCTTGGCCTTGGCGGACGTCTCCTGCAGCTTCTGCAGAGAGGCCTGGACCTTGGCGAGGTCGAAGGGCATCTCGCCCTTCAGCATGGCGGTGGGCTCCCGGCCCGCCGCGGATTGCTCTTTCATGAGCGCTTTGCGTTCGGCAATCGCTTTCTCCCCGCTGCTCTGAGCGTAGGCGATACTCCCTCCGACTGCGATCAACAGTACGACGGACAACGGACGGATCATTTGTTTGCTCCCACCAACGTTGACGGCTTTTGGCCGGCCCCGGTATCCGGCCATAGTGAGGCCGCGAAGGCTTGCATCGCTGATAGGACTCGTCACCTCAAACGTACGTGAACCGTCTAATCATCGCCGCGGCAGGCGGAGCAAGGCATGAGCGCCCGTTGGATTGACCGGCTGAGCGGAGCTGATGGCTGCGCGTCTTGTCGCCGCTATCGCCTCGCTTGCCTTCTGGTCGGGCTGGCGACGGCGCTGACATGGTGGTGGACCCGATGAGACCGCCTCAGCAACGCGCCACCTTGGCTGTCGGGCACCGACCGGCGGAGCCGGCAGACCGGTGGGCACGCCTCCGCGACGGGCGCCGCGTCTGCTACTGCGAGTTCGGTGCGGCGGACGGGTTTCCTGTCATCGCATTGCACGGCACGCCCGGTTCGCGCCTCAAATTCGCCGCCACGCACGCCTGCGCCGCCAGCCTCCGACTGAGACTGATCTGCCCCGACCGCTGGGCCTACGGCGGCAGCGATCCGCCGCAGCAGCCGATCTTGGCCGACTACGCCCGCGATATCGAGGAGCTCGCCGACTCGCTCGGCCTCGACACGTTCTCGCTCGCAGGCATTTCCGGGGGCGGCCCCTACGCGGCTGCCGTGGCGGCCAAGCTCGGCCGGCGCATCGCGCGGCTTGCCCTGATCAGCCCACTCGGCCCTCTCGCCGGGGCCACCCCGTGGCGCGAGCTGCGGCCCTTCCACCGCTTCTGCTTCCGCGTGCTGCCGCTCCTGCCCGGTGCCGTCCCCTCCGCGTTCGGCTTTTTGCGTGCCGCCCTGGCGGTGGCCCCGCACAACGCGGTCCGGCTCACAGCTTGGCGCGCGGCCGCGGCCGACCGGGGCCTGCTGTTCCGCGACCCCTTGATCCGCGACAGCCTGGCCAAGGCCTTTCAAGCCGGCCTGGCAGCAGGGGTGCGCGGCCCGAGCATCGACCTGCAACTCTTCTCATCGCCCTGGCGCGTCCCCCTCGGTCGCACCGCCGCTCTAGCTCGCGTCTGGCTCGGCAGCGCCGATCGTAACGTGCCGCTAGCAGCCGCGCAGAACCTGGCCCGCGCACTGGGCGCCGAGCTCATCATGCTCGACGGCGCCGGGCATTTCTGGTTCTGCCGCCACTACGCGGAAGTGTTGAGCTGGCTCAGCGCGCGCCCGCTCGCGCAGGCGATGCGTGACGCAGGCGGGAATAGTACGCCGGCAGCTTCGATCGGTTAGGCAGGGACCCGCCAGAACGCCAGCCAGTCGACCAGCGCGGGCTGCCACCGCGGCCGCAGGATGCGCCCGCTCCGTTCGCGTGCCGCGTCCGCCGGCACGGGCGCGGGCTCGCAACGCGCGGAGGCTTCGGGCAGGCGGCGCAGGGGATTGTCCTCAAGCAGCTCTTCGGAAGGCGCCATGGCAAAGCCGGCAGCGATTGCGGCGGTGTGGAGGCGGTCGATACTCATGACGCAGTCCTCAAGTCCTGCGGACTCCAAACCCTCACGCCTGCTCCCGTCTGCTTGTCATGATGGGGTAAAAATGCCGCACGTCAAGCCGGTTTCGACCAGCGACGGCTCAAACAGGCGTGCGTCGCAACAACAGAACGCGATGCTGGGCAAACCGTTCCCCGCACGTGCATGCCGCCGAACTGATCCGCTGCCCTCGCGCAGCTTCAGTGCGCTGCGCACCTTCTCCCCCGTTGCAGCGCTTGCGCTTGCCGGCGAGGGGCGCGAACATGGCCGCTGCCGTGCCCCTTGACCCAGGCGCGGGGTGCGGCGTTGCACCCCCCTGCCTGGGCAACAGGAGGAAATCATGGGGCAGCCCGACGGCAGAGGACGTGAGAACGGTCCCGCCCGCACCGCGCGGTGCATCGCCATCGTCGGCCCGTACCTCAGCGGCAAGACAACGCTTCTTGAGGCCATCCTCGCCCGCACTGGGACAATCACGCGCCAGGGGCGCATCGCCGACCGGACGACGGTGGGAGACGCAAGCGAGGAGGCGCGCGAGCACGGCATGAGCGTGGAGCTCAACGTGGCCGACGCCGAGTTTCTCGGCGACCGCTTCACGTTCGTGGACTGCCCCGGCTCGGTCGAGTTCCAGCACGAAAGCATCGGCGCCCTCGCCGTTGCCGATGCCGCCGTCGTGGTTTGCGAGCCCGATCCCAAGCGCGTGCCCGCTCTGCAGCTCATCCTGAAACAGCTCGAGGACCGCGGCGTCCCGCATTTCCTGTTCCTCAACAAGATCGACACCTTCGACGTGCGCGTGCGCGATGTGATCGCGCTGCTTCAGCCGGCGAGCAGCAAGCCGCTGGTTCTGCGCCAGATCCCGATCTGGGAGAAGGGCATCGCCACCGGCTTCGTCGACCTGGCCTTGGAGCGCGCATTCCTCTATCGCGAGCATGCTCCTTCCGAGGTGATCGAAGTCCCCTCGGGTCTCGAGGAGCGCAAGCGCGAGGCCCGCTTCCACATGCTCGAGCAGCTCGCCGACTACGACGACGAGCTGATGGAACAGCTGCTCTCGGATTTGGAGCCGCCGCGCGACCGTGTGTTCGACGACCTCGCCAAGGACTTGCGGCAGGGTCTCATCTGTCCGGTTCTGCTTGGCTCCGCCGAGAAGGGCAACGGCATCGTTCGCCTGCTGAAGGCGCTGCGCCACGAGGCGCCCTTCGTCGAAGCGACGGCCGAACGCCTCGGACTGAAGGGCACTGCGTCGGCCGCCTACATCATGAAGACGATCTACACCCCGCACGGCGGCAAGCTGTCGATTGGCCGCGTCCTCGCCGGGGAATTCGGCGACGGCACCACGGTCAGGGGTAACACGGGCGAGGAGCGCATCGCCGGCGTGTTTTCGCTGCTTGGGGCCACCTCGAAAAAGCGCGGTGCCGCCGTGGCTGGCGAGACCGTCGCCTTCGGCCGGCTGGAGGGGATCCGAACCGGCGAGACGGTCAGCGCCGACGGCGCTGCGCCGCGCATCGAGGCGTTGCCCTTGCCCCAGCCCGTCTATGGCATCGCCATTGGCCTCAAGGACCGCAAGGACGAGGTGAAGCTTTCCTCGGCGCTGGCGAAGCTCGCCGAGGAGGACCCCGCGCTCGCCATCGAGCACAATCAGGACACCCACCAGATGCTGCTGCTCGGCCAGGGCGAGATGCATTTGCGGGTGGCGACCGAGCGGCTGATGCGCAAGTACGGGGTGGCGGTGGAGCGCAAGCGGCGGCTCATTCCCTACAAGGAGACCATCCGCAAGTCGACCACCGTCCGCGGCCGGCACAAGAAGCAGTCGGGTGGCCACGGCCAGTATGGCGACGTCGTGCTCGAAATTCAGCCGCTGCCGCGCGGCAAGGGTTTCGCCTTCGCTGAAACCATCGTCGGCGGGGCGGTACCGCGCAACTACATCCCTTCCGTGGAGATCGGCGTCGTCGATTATTTGAAGGCCGGGCCCTTGGGCTTTCCGGTGGTCGATGTGGCCGTCACGCTGAAGGACGGCAGCTATCACACCGTCGATTCATCCGACATGGCCTTCCGCCAAGCCGCGCGCATCGCCATGACCGAGGGCATGCCGCAATGCAATCCGGTCCTGCTCGAGCCGATCATGCACGTTGAGATCGCGGTGCCGAGCGAAGGCACCGCCCGCATCACCGGCCTCATTCCCCAACGGCGCGGTCAGATCCTGGGCTTCAACGCCCGCGAAGGCTGGCCCGGCTGGGATCTGGTGCAGGCGCAAATCCCGGCCTCCGAGATGGACGACCTGATCATCGAGCTGCGTTCAGCGACGCAGGGGGTCGGCACCTTCACGGCGCGTTTTGATCACCTGCAGGAGCTGGTCGGCAAGCTCGCCGATCAGGTACTCGCAACCCACAAGGCCGCCGCAGAGTGAAGTAGTTTGAAAGCGCGCCATCTACGCCGCTAGCGTCGCACCCGGCGGCGGAACGGATCGGCCGGCTCGATCTCCGGCGGTTGCGGCTCTGCCTTGCCGTCCTTGGCAATGGCCGGGCGCGGCGGCTGCATGCAGTTGGTGAGCCAAACGTCGAACACGGGATGCTCTACGGCGTTGAGGCCGGGACTCTCGGCGAACATCCATCCGGTGAAAATGCGATCCTCGCGGCCGTCGAGCTGCACCTCGTCCACTTCCACGAACGTGCTGGTCCGCGGCGGCTCGGTCGGCGAGCGCGTGTAGCACACGCGCGGGGTAACCTTGAGAGAGCCGAACTGCTTGGTCTCGTTGAGACGGATCTGGAGCGTCGAGATGCGTGCGGTGACCTTGTCGAGGGCGGCAAACACGGCGATCTGGTTGGCGATCCGGTCGGCCTGCGCGGCCGGTGCGGCAACCGTCGCCGACAGGAGCGCGGTCCAGGCCGCTGCGCGTAACACTGCCGTGCGCCGGCTAATCAAGCGACATCCTCCGCGACGACCACCTCGACCTCGACCCTGCCGCGCCCACCCGCGGCGTTGGCAGCCATGACGTTAAAGCGCCCTGGTCCGATGCCAACAGCTGCCCCTCAGGTCGGCCGCCACGGCCGATAGTCGCCGGTCGCTTTCGGCCGTTCGGCCTTGGACAGAATGCTTCCCGGCGGACGATAGGCCCAGGGCGTACCGGTCATGTTGGGCAGGTGCGGCTTCTGCCAGGGACGCGGCGTGTAGGCCTCCTCCGTCGGCGGCCTATCAACGGTGTAATGAAGCCATCCGTGCCAATCCGGCGGCACCTTGGAGGGCTCGGCAAGGTCCGTGTAGACCACCCAGCGGCGCGGCACGCCGAGCGGCCCGACGCCCCGCTTTTGCACATAGTAGCGGTTGCCGAACTCGTCCTTTCCGACGAAGCGGCCTTGGCGCCAGATGGTCAGGCGCGTGCCCCAGGTGTTGCCGCCCCACCAGACGAAGACCTCGCTCAAGATGCTCATGCCCAAGTCTCTCCTTAGGCCGGGGGTGGGCCCACTCGCCCCTTATCGCATCCGGGCGAGGTCTGTCCACACTGTGGCCCATACGCCCCAGATCGCCTTGCCCAGCATTGGCATGCCGCACCACTAGCGCTGGTCGCGCATATCGCGTTTTGCAGCTCGAGGACGGCGGTACGCGTGCCCCCTTGACATGCGCTGTCCGCGCCAAGTTACGAGCTTCGCCACAGCGGCGTTCCGATACTTTTCCAATGGCCCGCCACAATTGAAGACATACTAGATGTTGTGTTGGTTGCAGGCGCGACCCCCCATGGAGTGACAGTACTCTCGAATCGCCATAACTTCGCCACGTTGCCCGGAAGACGCCACATCGACCAGCCGGGGAGAGCTCGCAGGGGGTAGCTCCGGCCCATCGTGAATGCGTCTTTAACGGGCGCAGTCGAGCGGCACAGATACCGCTCGTCCCGCCTTCGAGTAGCCAGTCCACAGTCAGCGAACCGACTGACGGCCGGTTTCCCGACCGCCAGCAGCGAGGGGTTGTGCCTGCCCTAGTGCCGCGTCGGGCGCACGCACCAACGAAGAAACGACCTACGACGCGGGGCCAACAAGATGAAGATTACACGGCGCTTCACCGAAGCCGGCAAGTCGCCTTACGAGACCATCCCGTTCCGGCGCGCCACCAGCGAGATCCGCAATCCCGACGGGTCCCTCGTCTTCCAACTCGATGGCTTCATGGTCCCCGAACACTGGAGCCAGGTGGCGAGCGACATCATCGCGCAGAAGTATTTCCGCAAGGCCGGGGTGCCGCGGCGGTTGAAGAAGATCGAGGAAACGCAGGTTCCGTCCTGGCTCTGGCGTTCTGCCGCCGACGAGCAGGCGCTCGCCGAATTGCCCGAGGGCGAACGCTTCGGCGGCGAGACCGACGCGCGGCAGGTGTTCGACCGGCTCGCCGGCACCTGGACTTACTGGGGCTGGAAGGGCGGCTACTTCTCGAGCGAGGAGGATGCCCGCGCCTTCTTTGACGAACACCGCTACATGCTGGCGAGACAGATGGGGGCCCCGAACAGTCCGCAGTGGTTCAACACCGGACTGCACTGGGCCTACGGCATCGACGGCCCGGGTCAGGGCCATTTCTACGTCGATCCCTTTACCGGCGAGCTGACGCGCTCGACCTCCGCCTACGAGCACCCCCAGCCGCACGCCTGCTTCATCCAGTCGATCAACGACGATCTCGTCAACGAGAACGGCATCATGGACCTGTGGGTGAGGGAGGCGCGTCTATTCAAGTACGGCTCCGGCACCGGCACCAACTTCTCCAAGCTCCGGGCGGCCAACGAAAGGCTGTCGGGTGGCGGCCGGTCGTCGGGACTGATGAGCTTCCTCAAGATCGGCGATCGCGCCGCCGGCGCCATCAAGTCGGGCGGCACCACGCGCCGCGCCGCGAAGATGGTGGTGGTCGACGTCGATCATCCGGACATCGAGGAGTTCATTACCTGGAAGGTGAAGGAGGAGCAGAAGGTCGCTGCGCTCGTCACCGGCTCGCGCATCTGCCAGCGGCGCCTGAAGGCGATCATGAAGGCCTGCGTCAACTGCGAGGCCGACGGCGACGACTGCTTCGATCCGGCCAAGAACCCCAAGCTCAAGGCCGCCATCAAGGAGGCCCGTCGCGACCAGGTTCCCGACAACTATATCCGCCGGGTGATCCAGTTCGCGCGCCAGGGCTATAAAGACATCTCCTTCGACGTTTACGACACCGACTGGGACAGCGAAGCCTATCTCACCGTCTCCGGGCAGAACTCCAACAACTCGGTCCGCGTCACCGACGACTTCTTGCGGGCGGTTGAGGCCGACCAGGACTGGCATCTGACGGCCCGCACCACGGGCAAAGTGGTAAAGGCGGTCAAGGCCCGCGCTCTCTGGGATCAGATCGGCTATGCCGCGTGGGCGTCGGCCGATCCTGGCATCCAGTTCCACACCACGATCAACGACTGGCACACCTGCCCGCAGTCGGGACCGATCATCGCGTCCAATCCGTGCTCGGAGTACATGTTTCTCGACGACACGGCCTGCAACCTCGCCTCCCTCAACGTGATGGCGTTCCGCGAGCCGTCCGGCGCCTTCGATACGGACGCCTTCGAGCATGCCTGCCGGCTGTGGACGATCGTGCTCGAGATCTCGGTCCTGATGGCACAGTTTCCGAGCCGCGAGATCGCCGAGCGTTCCTACCGGTACCGCACGCTCGGTCTCGGCTATGCCAACATCGGCGGCCTGCTGATGGCCTCCGGCATTCCCTACGACAGCCGCGAGGGGCGAGCCATCACCGGCGCCATCACCGCGCTGATGACCGGCACCGCCTACGCGACCAGCGCCGAGATGGCGGCCGAGCTCGGCCCCTTCCCTGGTTACGCACCCAACGCGGCCGACATGCTGCGCGTCATCCGCAATCATCGTCGCGCCGCTTATGGCCATACCGAGGGCTATGAGAAGCTCGCCACCAAGCCGGTGCCGCTCGACCGTGCAGCCTGCCCCGACAAACGCCTCAACGACGCCGCCCGCCGCGCCTGGGATCGGGCCATCGAGCTTGGCCAGCGGCACGGCTTTCGCAACGCGCAGGCTACCGTCATCGCGCCGACCGGCACCATTGGGCTGGTCATGGACTGCGACACCACCGGCATCGAGCCCGACTTCGCCATCGTCAAGTTCAAGAAGCTGGCCGGCGGCGGCTATTTCAAGATCATCAACCGCGCCGTGCCGGAGGCGCTGCGCACGCTGGGCTACAGCGAGAGCGAGATCGCCGAGATCGAGGCCTATGCCGTTGGCCACGGCTCCTTGCGGCAGGCGCCCGCCATCAACACCGCGACGCTCAAGGCCAAGGGCTTCACCGACGAGGCGCTTGCCAGGCTGGAGGCGGCGCTCAAGACCGCGTTCGACATCAAGTTCGTGTTCAACAAGTGGACGCTCGGGGAGGACTTCCTCACCGGCGCGCTGAAGCTCCCCGCCGAAAAGCTGGCCGACCCCGCCTTCGACCTTCTCGCCCACCTCGGGTTCTCCAAGACCGACATCGAGGCCGCCAACGAGCATGCCTGCGGGGCGATGACGCTTGAAGGCGCGCCCCACCTCAAGGCTCAGCATCTTCCCGTGTTCGACTGCGCCAATCCGTGCGGGCGCAAGGGCAGGCGCTGCCTGTCGGTGGAGAGTCATATCCGCATGTTGGCGGCGGCGCAGCCGTTCGTCTCGGGCGCCATCTCCAAGACCATCAACATGCCGAACGAGTCGACGGTGGAAGACTGCAAGGCGGCCTACAAGCTCTCCTGGCAGCTCGGGCTCAAGGCCAATGCACTCTATCGCGACGGCTCCAAGCTCTCCCAGCCGCTCAATGCGCAACTGCTCGCGGATGAGGAGGAGGAGCAGGAACAGGAACAGACGGCGGCCGAGCTCGCCGCCGATCGGCCGGCCGCGCAGCGTGCCAGCGTCGCCGCCGAGCGTATCGTCGAGCGGATCGTGGAACGGGTGCGCGAGCGCCAGCGCGAGAAGCTGCCCACCCGCCGCAAGGGCTACACGCAGAAGGCCTCCGTGGGCGGCCACAAGGTCTACCTGCGGACCGGCGAATACGACGATGGCAGGCTCGGCGAAATCTTCATCGACATGCACAAGGAGGGTGCCGCCTTCCGCAGCCTGATGAACAACTTCGCCATCGCCATCAGCCTCGGGCTCCAGTACGGCGTGCCGCTCGAGGAATACGTCGACGCGTTCACCTTCACCCGCTTCGAGCCGGCCGGACTCGTGCAAGGCAACGAGACCATCAAGAACGCCACCTCGATCCTCGACTACATCTTCCGCGAGCTGGCGGTGTCCTATCTCGGCCGTCACGACCTCGCCCACGTCGACCCGGCCGAGATCGTCACTGCCACTGGTCTTGGGTCGTCCGACGAGGCGCTTGAGGAGGAGGGCGCACCCCCGGCACTGCCGGCGACGCGGTTCGTATCCAAGGGCCTGCTGCGCGGCTTCGAGGGCCAGGTCATGGTCGTGCGCGGGGCAACCGCGCTGGCCCCCGTGCCGGACAGCGGGGCACCGCTGGCCTCAATGGCCGGGCCCCCCACGGAAATGTCGGCCGGCGTGGCGCTGGCACAAGCCAATCCCGTCGCCACCCAGATGGGCGTGCTCACCCGGCGGCTCACCGAATCGGCGCGCGCTGCCGAAGCACGCCTGCGCGGCTACGAGGGCGAGAGCTGTCAGGAGTGCGGGAACTTCACGCTCGTGCGCAACGGCACTTGTCTCAAGTGCGACACCTGCGGGGGAACGAGCGGGTGCTCGTGACGGTACCGGCAAAGGCCTGGAAGCAGTGTCTGAGGACCTCAACGCTGCCCTGCGAATCGTTCTACACATCGCCGCCTGCAGCGGCTGTGGGGGAGGGGCATGGCCATCTTCAAGTTCTCCATCAAAGCGGATGCGCCTGACGAGCAGCGGAGCACCACCGTGCAGCCGGGGCCCTTCCTGGTCGATGCCTCCGATGAGGATATCGGCCGCCGCCTGCTGATCGCCAACTTCGGCATTGCGACCCGGCGCCTGTTGCGGGCCACCGCGCCCTCATGCTGGCTAGAATCGCCGGCCGGCGAATGCGTAGAGCTCGATCCGGCCCTCGACCCCAAGCCGCTGCGGCAGAAGCGAGTGGTGGCCGGCATCGACATTGCTTCCTGGTTTCTTGCCCGCCTCGAGATCGCCTCCCCGGAGGGGGGGCGCTATGCCCGCATGTTGTGGTGGCCGTGCAGTCCCGAGGATCGCTGCCCGGTGTGAGATCGCCCGATGTCGCACGATCACAGCCCCGTCCTTGAGCCATCGTCCCTTGCCCAGCTCGTGCCGCTGGTACGCGACCGGCTCAAGCTCGACAGTACGTTCCCCGACGAAGCCGTGCTCGCAAGTCTCCAAGCGATCGCTGCGGCCGCCTCTCCGCACGAGCGCTGGGGTGCTGCCTTCCACACCAGTCTCGGCCATTGGCTTGGACTCAAGGCAGCGGATTTAAACGCCGCGCTCACCCTTCTGCTCGGGCTGCTGGCGGAGCCGACCTCCAAGCTGCCCGCCATTCCTGACTGATTGCCACGTGTCGCGTTGCGTTGCGTTGTTTTCGCCCAACCTACGCACGGGGGTTACTCATGTTCGCTCTGCGCCGCCCGGACCCGGCAACCATTGCTATCATCGCCGATCATCTCGACGCGGTGCTGGCGGCGGGAGAGGATCTGCTCAGACTGCGCCTCGATCTTGCGGAGTGTGCGCGGGCCGACCGCTCAGGGATGCCGGGGGAGCGCCTGCGCACCTTCGTTGAGGAGGTCCGCACGCTGGAGGCGCTGCTCGTGGGGCACACCCTGCAGGCCCGCACGCGCGCTCGCGAATTGGCGGCAGCCGAGGCAGCGGTGAAGCAGTTGCTCGACCTCTTCGCCGGGGGCATGGCCGTGCTGGAGGACGCGGTCGCGGAGTTGGGCGATACCACGGCGGCGGACTTCGAGACCGGCGACGACCCGCTCGCCTATTTGAGGAGTCGGGGCCTGTTGGCGGCCGATGCCGGCAGCCTGCTCGGTCTTGAGCGGATCGTTGTCGGCGAGCGGTTCCTGATTGTCCGCCGCATCGCCCTCGGCCTGCTCATGGATCTTGCCGCGGCATTGCTCAACGCGCTCGAGGACTGCTACCTCCTCGCCGGCGGCGAGGAGGAGGGCGAGGAGATAGGCGTGGAGGACACCCTTCGCCAACTCGCCGCGGCGCGTGCCGCAGCCCAGTCCTGGCCGGCCGGGCCCTGATCAGAGCATCCCGCGTGCCGTGAGCTTGGCCCTGAGCTCGGCCGTTGCTGCCTTGAGCCGCTGCGGGTCGGTCGAGCGCAACACGAGCTGAGTGCAAGGCCGGTCGTCCACGCGGTAGGGATAGCTGCCCATCGACACGTCGGGAAACTCCTTCTGGTGCTCGCCGAACACTTCGGCAATCACGCCTTCCGGAGTGCTGAGGTCGATCGTCTCGGAGAGCATCTTTTTCCCCGTCTTGAGGCGCGGGGTGATGGCATCGAGCATCACCTGCATGACGTTGGGGATGCCGGCCATGGTGATCACATTGCCGATCATGAAGCCCGGCGCCACCGAAATCCTGTTCTCGATGAGCTCGGCACCGAGCGGGGTGCGCGCCATGCGCAGCCGTCCGGGCGTCATCTCGCGGCCGTGCTTGTCGTAGTACGACTTGAGCAGCTCGTAGGCCCTGGGGTTGATGTCGATCGGAACCCCGAATGCCTTGGCGACCGCGTCGGCAGTGATGTCGTCGTGCGTCGGGCCGATGCCGCCGGTGGTGAACACGTACGTATACGCAGTCCGCAACTGATTGACGGCGGCGATGATCGCCTCCTCCTCGTCGGCGACGATGCGCACCTCTTTCAGCTGTATGCCGACGGCGGTGCAGTGATCGGCGATGTAGCCGATGTTGCGGTCCTTGGTGCGGCCCGAGAGCAGTTCGTCGCCGATCACGACGAGGCCGGCCGTCACGATATCCTCGCCCGATCCCTTCACCGTGTTCACGGCCTCAGTTCTCCCTCCGCCACCTGATACCGCCCTTCCCGATCCGCGCCGGGAGGCGGCTTGCCGCTATTGCCCACCTTCCCTTACCGTGCCCGGCCATGCGATTTCCAGGGCCTTTGCTCCGCGGCCGGCTCATCCGGCGCTACAAGCGCTTTCTTGCCGACGTCGTGCTCGACTCGGGCGAGACGGTCACTGCCGCCTGCCCCAACACGGGTTCGCTGTTGGGCCTCTCCGAGCCTGGCGCGGTCGTCTGGCTGTCGATCAGCGACAGCCCGACCCGCAAGTACCGCCATACCTGGGAGCTGGTCGAAGCCAACCTCGCCGGCCGGCGCCAGCTCGTCGGCATCAATACCAGCCATCCGAACCGGCTGGTCGCCGAGGCCATCGACGCCCGCCGGCTCGCGTCGCTGACCGGCTATGCCGCGCTGCGGCGCGAGGTGAGGTACGGCCGGGCAAGCAGGGTCGATCTGCTGCTCGAATGCCCGCAGCGGGGCCTCTGCTACGTCGAGATCAAGAACGTGCACATGATGCGCCGGCCGGGACTTGCCGAGTTCCCCGACTCGGTCACCGCGCGGGGTGCCCGCCATCTCGCCGAACTGGCAGCCATGGTTGGCGCCGGGCACCGTGCCGTCATGCTGTTCCTGATCCAGCGGGCGGACGCCACCCGTTTTGCACTGGCCCGCGACATCGACTCCGCCTATGCCGCTGCCTTCGACGCTGCAGCCAGGGCCGGCGTGGAGATGCTTGCCTACCGCTGCCGCTTGAGCCCCCGGGCCATCACCATCGATCGCCCGGTCAGTATAGTTGGCTGAAATCCCACGGCAGTTTGAAGAAGCGTGATTGGACGCAACGGCTGTGGCAACGTAAGCGGTGTGCAAACCGGAGTAGACAGCCGGAGTTCGCTTTGGAGGACCCAACGCCATGATCAGCCGCCGCCATTTCGCAGCTGCGAGCATCGCTGCCTTGGCCGCTTCGGCCGCGGGGCTGCGCCACACTTTCGCCGCTGGCGAGACCGCCAAGAAATTCGAGATCGAGAGAACACCGGAGGAGTGGCGCAAGATACTGACGCCGGCCCAGTACTACGTGCTGCGCGAGCACGGCACCGAGTACGCGTTCTCAAGCCCGCTCGACAAGTTCTACGAGCCCGGCACCTATCACTGCGCGGGCTGCGACCTGCCCCTGTTCTCCTCCACAACGAAGTATGACAGCGGCACCGGATGGCCGAGCTTCTGGCAACCCCTGGAGAACGCCATCGGCACCAGCATCGACCGCAGCCTGTTCCTGATGACCCGCATCGAAGTGCACTGCCGTCGCTGCGGGGGCCACCTTGGCCACGTGTTCGACGACGGGCCGCCGCCGACCGGCAAGCGCTACTGCATGAACGGCGTCGCCCTCAAGTTCGTGCCGAAGGCCCCGGCGTAAACCGTATGCGACGAGGAGACGAGCTCATGCAGCGCATGCTCATCGGCACGTTGGCGGCCGGCGCCATCGCGGCGCTGGCCCTGATCGCCATTCCGGCCGCGGCGCAGGACCGGCCGGCGGGGCTCGCCGTCGCGACATTTGGCTCGGGCTGCTTCTGGTGCACCGAGGCCGACTACGACAAGGTCGAGGGAGTGGTGCAAACGATCTCCGGCTACATGGGCGGGCTCACCCGCAATCCGACCTATGCCCAGGTCTCGACCGGCCGGACGGGGCATGCGGAGGTGGTCCAGGTCACCTATGATCCCGCCAAGGTGAGTTACGAGAAGCTGCTCGACGTCTATTGGAAGAACGTCGACCCGCTCGATGCAAGCGGCCAGTTCTGCGACAAGGGCAGCCAATACCGCCCGGTGATTTTCACCCACACGGAGGAGCAGAAGAGGCTCGCGGAGGCGAGCAAGCAGGCGCTCGTCGACTCCAAGCGCTTCAAGCAGACGATCGTGGTCGAGATCAAAGCTGCCACCGAATTCACGCCGGCGGAGGACTATCACCAGGACTTCTACAAGAAGAATCCCGGTCACTATTACCGCTACCGTACGGGTTGCGGCCGTGACGCCAGGCTCCAGCAATTGTGGGGCAAAGCGCCGACGAACTAACCGGCGCCGTGCGCCCTCGCCCGCTCGATGATCTCGAGCACCTGCCGGGCGGAGGCGTCGAGCGGCAGCCGCTTGAAATCGGCCTCCGCCTCGATCGCGGCGTCGAGCCGGGCATGGAACTCCGCCTTGTCGACCTCGATCGTCCCGAACTGACGCAGGTGGTCGGTCACGAATTGCGTGTCAAGCAGCGAGAACCCGCCGTAGATCAATCGTGCCGCCAGGTACACGAGGGCCACCTTCGAGGCGTCGCGGACGTTGGAGAACATGCTCTCGCCGAAGAATGCGCCGCCCAGCGCCACCCCATAGAGGCCGCCGGCGAGCCGGCCATCGTGCCAGACCTCGACCGTGTGGCAGTGCCCCTGCCGGTGCAGTTCCCGATAGAGGTTGCGGATCTGTGCATTGATCCAGGTCGAACGCCGGCCCGGCCGGGAAGCGGCGCAGCCCTCGATGATACCCTCGAAGTCGCTGTCGATGCGGACCTCGTAGGCCGCCCGCCGGATCGTCCTTTGCAGACGCCTGGGCACGATCACGCCGTCGAGCGGCAGCACCCCGCGCGCCTGCGGCTCGATCCAGTAGAGCTGCGGATCGTCCGCACTCTCCGCCATCGGGAAGATGCCGCACGCATAGGCGCGAAGCAGGACCTGCGGCGTGATCTCGAGCAGGGGATTGTCGCGTGAAGCCATGAAGTGGATAAGATCAGCGAACGGACATTCACATTTTAAGGCCACTTGGCGGCAAATGCGAGCCGTTGGCCGTGCCCGCCGATCGCGGTCACCGCCGCGCGCGCTCACGAGAGACCGGATATGAGGCACGCTCCACCGGCACGCATCGCTGCGGGCTGCCATGCGTGAGAATGTTCACCTTCATCCGCGTCACCCCCCTTCGTTTGGGGTCGGCATTTGGGCTCTCTCTCCCGCCTCGACCGCCGCCGGCCCTCGACCCTGGCCGCCCATCAAGCAACCTTGAACGCCAATCCTGCCACCTTGAGCGCGAAGGCATAATCGAGCGCAATTTCCCGGAGCTGCTCGAAACGCCCCGAGGCTCCGCCGTGGCCGGCCTTCATGTTGGTTTTGAGCAGAAGCAGGTTGTCGTCGGTCTTGAGTTCCCGCAGCTTGGCCACCCATTTGGCTGGCTCCCAGTAGGTGACGCGGGGATCGGTGAGGCCGGCGTAGGCGAAGATTGCCGGGTAGGCCTTGCGTCTGACGTTTTCGTAGGGGGAATAGGAAAGGATGATCTCGAAGTCCTCTGCCGACTCGATCGGATTGCCCCACTCCGGCCACTCGGGCGGGGTCAGAGGCAGGTCCTTGTCAAGCATGGTGTTGAGCACGTCGACGAACGGCACATCGGCGATGATGCCCAGGAAGAGATCGGGCGCCATGTTGGCCACCGCGCCCATCAGCATGCCGCCGGCCGAGCCGCCGTTGGCCACGATCCGTCCCCGACTGGTGTAGCGCTCGGCTGCCAGATACTCGCCCACGGCGATGAAATCGGTAAAGGTGTTGCGCTTGTTCTTGTGCTTGCCAGCCGTATACCAGCGATAACCCTTCTCCTTGCCGCCGCGCACATGGGCGATGGCGAAGATGAAGCCGCGGTCGACGAGAGACAAGCGTGTCGTCGAGAAGCTGGCCGGAATGGCGATGCCGTAGGCGCCGTAGCCGAACAGAAACAGCGGAGCCGTGCCGTCGAGCGGGGTGCCGCGCCGGTAGAGCAGCGAGATGGGGACGCTCTCCCCATCCGGTGCGGGCGCGTACAGCCGGCGCGTCACGTAATCAGCAGGGTTGTGGCCGCTCGGTATCTCCTGCGTCTTGCGAAGGACGCGGGTGCGGCTGTCCATCTCGTAGTCGAACACCTGCGCCGGGGTTGTCATCGACGAATAGGTGAAGCGCAAGGTGGCTGTGTCGAACTCGAACCCGGCGCTCATGCCGAGTGCGTAGGCCTCCTCCGTAAACTCGATGGCGTGCTCGCTGCCGTCGGCGAAGCTGCGCACCACGATCCGTGGCAGCCCTTCCTCGCGCTCGAGCCGCGCCAGATGCCGGGCAAAAACCACGGTCTCGAGAATGAGCCGGCCGGGCCTGTGCGCCACCAGCTCCTGCCAGTTCTCGATGCCGGGCGCCGCGACCGGGGCGGTGCAGATCTTGAAGTCCTCCGCGCCGGCGTGATTGGTGGTGATGTAGAGAAGGTCGCCGCGGTGCTCCACCGCGTACTCGTGCCCGTGCTGGCGGGCCGCGATCAGCACCGGCTCGGAGTTGGGAACGTCGGCATCGACCAGGCGCACCTCGCTCGTCTGGTGGTCGTGGGCGTCGATCACGATGTACTTGCCGGACTGCGTGCGGCCCACCGCGACATAAAAGCCGCTGTCGGGCTCCTCGTAGACGAGCACGTCCCTGTCCACTGGCGTGCCGATCAAATGCCGCCACACCGTGGTCGGGCGTTGATTGCGATCCAGTCTCACGTAGAACAGGGTGCGGCTGTCGCGCGCCCACACCATGCCGCCGCGCGTGTCGAGGATTGCCTCGTCCAGGTCGCGCCCGCTTTCGACATCGCGGATGCGGATCGTGAACAACTCCGAGCCCTTGTCGTCGACCCCATAGGCGAGCAGCCGATGATCGGGACTGTGGGCCAGGCTGCCCAGCTGCCAGTAGGCCTTGCCCGCCGCCTCGCGGTTGCCGTCGATCAGCACTGACTGCGGTCCGCCCTCGCGCGGCATGCGGCTATAGAGCGGGTACTGGCCGCCGGCGACGAAGCTGGTGAAATACGCCCACGCCCCGTCTGCTTGGGGAACCGAACTGTCGTCCTCCTTGATGCGCGCCTTCATCTCGGCAAACAGCTGCTCCTGCAGCGCCCTGGTGTCGGCCAGCACCGCCTCCGTGTAGGCGTTCTCGGCCTCGAGGTGGTTGCGAATGTCGCTGCTCAGGGCCTCGGGGTTGCGCATCACCTCCTGCCAGTTGGGCGCGCGCAACCAGGCGTAATCGTCAGTGAGCACGACGCCATGCCAGCGCGTGGTCACCGGACGCTTTTCGGCGCGCGGGGGTGTTGGCGCGTAACGCTGCATGATCGGCTCTCTCAAACGAGATCGAGTTGGGGTAGGGCTGCCTTGCGCTGCTGAGCAAATCGCGCCGCCTGGGGTGCCTGCTGAAGCGGGCGATGGGCACCATCATGGCCGAGCCCGCACTCTGCGTCCACGTCATTCCGGGCCGGCGGGGAGCCGGTGCTGAAACCCTGTTGGCACTTCACAAAATAGAAGAAATATCAAGGGAGAAGGGGGCCGCAATACGCGGCGTTGGAACCCCCTTGGCGCTGCCAGCTCAGCGACCAGCGCATAGCTCCGCGGCATAGCGCGCAAACCTGGCGCCCAGCGGCCGAGCTACCCCTTGGGCTCGAACTTCAGCGCCACGCCGTTGATGCAATAGCGAAGTCCCGTAGGCTGCGGACCATCCGGAAACACGTGGCCCAGATGCGCATCGCAGCGCGCGCAGCGGACCTCGGTACGCCGCATGAAAAACGAGGAGTCATCGTGTTCGCTGACCGCGCCCTCGCGGGCCGGCCGCGTATAGCTTGGCCACCCGGTGCCCGAGTCGAACTTGTCGGCGGCCGCAAACAGCGGCTCCCCGCAGCACACGCACCGGTACATGCCGTCCCGTTTCTCCCTGTGATAAGGATGCGAGAAGGCCCGTTCGGTGCCATGCTGGCGCGTCACGTAGTACGCCTCGGGCGACAGCTCCCGCCGCCACTCGGCCTCTGTCTTCTCGACCTTGTGGGCCGCTCCCGTCGCCTCCGCATCGCTGTGCATCTTTCTCCTCCATCGGCCAGCGCGCGCCAGTTCGCCCGCCTCGTTGACATGGGGTGCCGCGGCTTCCCGCGCCAATCAGACCTTTTAAGAGCGTCCCCTACCGCGGCCTGCCCGGTCCCGCAACGTCCGGCTGGACCCCGGCACCGCCGCCCCGCAGCATCGTTTAGACCTGGCCGCGCCCTCAACCCCTCGGTTCTTCTCCATCAAAATTCCTGATTAGCCGAAGGCAAGACTAATGGCCGCAAGCTTGTTGACAGAATGCGCAGTATATAGTCCAAAGATGTTGCCAGGTATTGCTGACAACCCTGCGTAAAGGCGGTAGTGAACCCAAGAGTTTCGTGTGCAGCCGCCGGAGCGAACACGGCATCGCGTTCGCGATAGGCTTGAAGCATATTGTGCTCGTTCAAGGACAAGAACGAGCCGGTTGAGGGGAGAGTGGCATGGACGAGATCGGCAAGAGCGAACTGGTCGAACTGACCGCCGAGATCGTGTCGGCTTATGTCAGCAACAACGAGGTCCAACCCAGTCACCTGCCGGCTCTGATCAGCGAGGTGCATCAGGCCCTCACGCGCGCTTCCTCCAACCACTCCCTACCCGAGCGCGAGGAACTGAAGCCCGCCATTTCCGTCAAGAAGTCGGTCACCCCCGACTTCATCGTCTGCCTGGAGGACGGCAAGAAATTCAAGTCCTTGAAGCGGCATTTGCGCACCCACTACAATCTATCCCCCGAAGAATACCGGGAAAAATGGGGTCTGCCCCACGATTACCCGATGGTCGCTCCCAACTATGCGGCGGCCCGTTCCGCTTTGGCCAAGAAGATGGGACTGGGAACCCGGCGCGAGCGCTAGCGCCGGCAGCGGCTTCTGCACCCCGTCCCCGACAAAGGGCCGGGGCCCCTGAACACCCTGATAGGAAGCCTTGGCCCGCGCATCGTGTCCTTGGCGAGTGACCAACCTTGGCAAGTGACAAGGGGCAGCACGCCTGGCCCTGGACCCGCTGTTTGTGGACAGCTTGTAGGCGTACCGGTAAAAGCGCAACAAGGGCTGCCGAGCGCCGACGCGGGTGCTTGCAGCGCGGGTTCCGTTCAATTTCGGCATGCCGGCGAAGGCCGGCACCCACGCAAGCTTCCACGCCCGCTTGAGAGGTGTCGTGGAATCCTGGTCTTCGTCGGGACGGGAGGGCAGACGGTGGTTGTTGAGCGTGTTTGGGCTCGGGTTGCTGAATGACTGGCGTCAACGAGATCAGGCGATCGTTCCTCGACTATTTCAAGGCCGAGGGGCACGAGGTGGTGCCGTCCTCGCCGCTGGTGCCGCGCAACGATCCGACCCTGATGTTCACCAATTCCGGCATGGTGCAGTTCAAGAACGTGTTCACCGGCCAGGAGAGCCGCCCCTACAAGCGGGCGACGACGGCGCAGAAGTGCGTGCGCGCGGGCGGCAAGCACAACGACCTCGACAACGTCGGCTACACCGCGCGCCACCACACCTTCTTCGAGATGCTGGGGAACTTCTCCTTCGGCGACTATTTCAAGGATCGCGCCATCGAACTGGCCTGGAACCTGGTCACCCGGGAGTTCGGGCTGCCGAAGGACAAGCTGACCGCCACCGTCTACATCGACGACGACGAGGCCTTTGGGCTCTGGAAGAAGATCGCTGGCCTGCCGGAGTCGCGGATCATCCGCATCGCGGGCTCGGACAACTTCTGGGCGATGGGCGAGACCGGTCCGTGCGGGCCCTGCTCTGAAATTTTTTACGACCACGGGCCCGACATTCCCGGTGGCCCGCCCGGCTCGGCGGAAGCCGACGGCGACCGCTACATCGAGATCTGGAACCTGGTGTTCATGCAATTCGAGCAGCGCGGGCCCGGCGACCGGGTGGCGCTGCCCAGGCCCTCGATCGACACCGGCATGGGGCTCGAGCGGGTGGCGGCCGTGCTGCAGGGCACGCACGACAACTTCGAGACCGACCTCTTTCGTGCCCTGATCGCGGCTTCGGAGGACGCAACCGGCGTCAAGGCGCATGGCGCGCACAAGGCGAGCCACCGCGTCATTGCCGATCACTTGAGGGCCACGAGCTTCCTCATCGCCGACGGCGTGTTGCCCTCCAACGAGGGCCGCGGCTACGTGCTGCGCCGGATCATGCGGCGGGCCATGCGGCACGCCCACCTCATCGGCGCCAAAGAGCCGCTGATGTACCGCTTGGTGCCGGCGCTGGTGCGCCAGATGGGCGACACCTACCCCGAGCTGGTCCGGGCCCAGGGCCTTATCACCGAAACGCTTAAGCTCGAGGAGACGCGCTTCCGCAAGACCTTGGAGCGTGGCTTGAGCCTGCTTGCGGAGGCGAGCGGCGGCCTCAAGCGGGGCGACACCTTCCCCGGCGAGGTCGCCTTCAAGCTTTACGACACCTATGGCTTCCCGCTCGATCTCACGCAGGATGCGCTGAAGCCGCGCGGCATCCGGGTCGACACCGATGCCTTCACCAGGGCGATGGAGAAACAGAAGGAGGAGGCGCGCAGGGCCTGGAAGGGGTCGGGCGAGGCGGCGACCGAACAACTGTGGTTCGACATCCGCGAGGAGGCGGGCGCCACCGAGTTCCTCGGCTACGACACCGAGGTCGCCGAGGGACAGGTTAAGGTTCTCGTCAAGGATGGCGGGCGGGTAGGGCAGCTGGCCAAGGGCGAGGCGGGCGCAATCGTCGTCAACCAGACCCCGTTCTATGGCGAGTCGGGCGGACAGGTTGGTGACAAGGGCCTGATCAAGGGGGCGAAGGGGGCGCTCTTCCGCGTCAGCGACACGCAGAAGAAGCTCGGCGACCTCATCGTGCATTTGGGCAGGGTGGAGACCGGCAGCTTCAAGGTCGGCGATGCGGTCGAGCTTGTCGTCGACAGCGCGCGGCGCGCGGCCATTCGCGCCAACCACTCCGCCACCCACCTGGTGCACGAGGCGCTGCGCCAGGTGCTGGGCCCGCACGTGGCGCAGAAGGGCTCGCTGGTGGCGCCGGATCGGCTGCGTTTCGACTTCTCCCACACCAAGCCGATGAGCGCGGAGGAGATTGGCAAGGTGGAGGACCTCGCCAATGCGATCGTGCGTCAGAACGCTCCGGTCGAGACGCGGCTGATGGCGCTCGAGGACGCGCTGCAGTCGGGAGCGATGGCCCTTTTCGGCGAGAAGTACGGCGAGGAAGTCCGCGTCGTCTCCATGGGCGAGGGCACGGGCGGGCCAAAGGCCAACAAGGCGTGGTCGGTCGAGCTGTGCGGCGGCACCCACGTCAGGCGTACCGGCGACATCGGCCTCGTCAGGATCGTTGCCGAGACGGCTTCCGCGGCTGGGGTGCGGCGCATCGAGGCACTCACCGGGGAAGGCGCGCGCGCCTACCTTGCCCGCCAAGACGATATCGTGCGCGAGCTGGCGGGCGTGCTGCGAGCCAAGCCGCAGGAAGTGGTGGAGCGCGTGAAGGTGCTGATTGAGGAGCGGCGCTCGCTCGAGCGCCAGCTCGCCGAGGCGAAGCGACAGCTTGCCATGGGCGGCGGTGCAGCAGGCGCTGGCAACGGCGCCTCCGCTGGCGCCATCAAGACCGTCGGCGCCGTCAAGCTGCTGGCCCGGACCGTTCGCGGCCTCGACCCCAAGGATTTGCGCAGCCTCGTCGATGACGGCAAGAAGCAGCTCGGCTCCGGCATTGTCGCCATCGTCGGCATTACCGAGGACGGCAAGGCGGGACTCGCGGTCGGCGTTACCGAGGATCTCGTCAAGTCCTACAGTGCTGTCGATCTGGTCCGCGCCGGGGCGGCGGTGCTCGGCGGAAAAGGCGGCGGCGGGCGGCCGGACCTCGCACAGGCGGGCGGGCCCGACGGCGCCAAAGCCGAGGCCGCACTCGATGCCATCGAGGCGCGGCTGGCGACCTGCGCCTAGCGGGGGAGCCGGCAAAAGCCGGCCATCGTGCGGCAGCGTCGAATCGCGTCCTGCAGGTGACTGATCGCGGCCATAATTCGCGCTAGATTTTCGATTCGGTCGATGTGCCGGACAAGCGCCGGACGCGGGCCGCAGGAGAACGCCATGTGCCGCTGGATCGCCTATCTGGGTGAGCCGATCTTTCTTGAGGACTTCGTTACCCAGCCGGTGCAGAGCCTGATCGTGCAGAGTCGCTCAAGCCGCGAAGCGCGTACCGCCGTCAACGGCGACGGTTTTGGCCTCGGCTGGTACGGGGAGCGGCCCGAGCCAGGCCTGTTCCGCGACGTGCGTCCGGCCTGGAGCGACGAGAACCTGCTCTCGCTCGCCCACCAGATCCGCTCGCCCCTGTTCTTTGCCCACGTGCGCGCCTCGACCGGCACCGCCACCACCCGGGCCAACTGCCACCCGTTCCGCTACGGGCGCTGGCTCTTCATGCACAACGGCAAGATCGGCGGCTGGGAGCGGCTCCGGCGCAAGATCGAGATGGCCATTCCGGACGAGTTGTTCGCCCACCGGCACGGCACCACCGACAGCGAGGCGATCTTTCTGTTGATGCTGGCCAACGGGCTTGACAGGGACCCCGAGGGAGCCACAGCGCGGACCATCGCCTTCATCGAGGGGGCATTGCGGAGCGCGCAAGAGGCCGAGCCCTTGCGCTGCACCGCCGCCTTCACCGACGGCGAGCGCATTTATGCGGTACGCTACGCGTCGAACCGGGCCCCCGACACTCTTTACACCCGTAACCGGCGCGACAACTCCGGTAAGCTGCTCGTGTCCGAGCCGCTCGACGATGGGCGCGACGACTGGCGGGCCATCCCGGCGCAGAGCTTCATCACACTGGCGCCCGGCAGCGAGCGCGTCGAGCCCTTCGAGGTGGCGCTCGCCGCCTAGCCGCCGCACCGCTCGCATCGCCAGCTTCTCTCGAGCCTGCCCCGTCCACGACGGCCGCCAGCGCCGAGGGGCCGGTACCCCTCAACGTCATCCCGACGCAGGTCGGCACCCGGTCCCATCACATACCGTCATCCCGACGTAGGTCGGGATCCACGCCAGCTTCGGTACGCACTCGTTCGCTGGCGACACTCCGGCGGAACAAGCCCGGAGCAATCTCAACCGTCGAGCAAGCGGCCCCTGGCG
>Ga0209172_10002652_pt1 | contig 30610 bp, 26 predicted proteins | sample LarsenN4metaG_FD_184113 | JGI IMG/M metagenome (GOLD analysis project Ga0209172, IMG submission 184113) | Hot spring sediment bacterial and archeal communities from British Columbia, Canada, to study Microbial Dark Matter (Phase II) - Larsen... ... | reverse complement strand
TCACATGCAGGCGCAGACCTTGTACACTGTCGTTGAGGGTCATCGGCGCTCCTCCCAGCTTCCCCACGCAGGGGACTTGTCCAACTGGAAGGATTCGTCGTATGGCCCTCCTTCTATGCCAGAGAAAACTGTAAACACCAAAGTGAGATAGCTCACCTAGACCACTTCGGATTACGCGGCTGAGCCGATTCCCTCCGGCCCGGCGCCGAGGTACGCTGGGGGCATCGGGAAAGTCGCGCGGGCCCGTCGAGGAGTCGCGCGAAATCGCGGAGAAGGGGTGTCCCGTCCATGCGTCGTCTGCGCAGCGCGGCGGTCTTGGGGTCGGGCGTGATGGGCGCGGCGATCGCCGCCCACCTGGCCAACGCCGGCGTCTCGGTGCTGCTGCTCGACATCGTGCCTGCGGAACTCACGGAGGAGGAGCGCCGCCGCGGCCTCAGCCTGACCGATCCGCGCGTGCGCAACCGCATCGCCGCCGCGGGCAAGGAACGGGCCCTGCGGGCTAACCCGGCCGCGTTCTTCACGCCGGCCCGGGCCGATCTGGTCACCGTCGGCAACTTCGAGGACCACCTCGCCGACGTGGCGGGCTGCGACTGGGTGATCGAGGCGATCGTCGAGGATCTGGCGATCAAGCAGCAGCTGCTGGAGCGGCTCGAGCGGCACTGGCGGGAAGGGATGATCGTCAGCACCAACACGTCAGGCCTGCCCGTGGCCCAGATCGCCGCGGGGCGCTCGGCGGCCTTCCAGCGCCACTTCCTCGGCACGCACTTCTTCAACCCCCCGCGGTACCTGAAGCTGCTCGAGATCATTCCACTGCCTCAGACCGACCGCGCCCTCGTCGACACCGTCAGCGCCTGGGGCGAGCGCCAGCTTGGCAAAGGCGTCGTCTACGCCCACGACCGGCCGAACTTCATCGCCAACCGCATCGGCACCTACGGCTTCCGCAAGGCCGTGCACCTCATGCTCGAACTGGGCCTGACGATCGAGGACGTGGACGAGCTCACCGGCCCGCTGATCGGCCGGCCGCGCAGCGCCACCTTCCGGACCACCGATCTGGTCGGGCTGGACACGGTGATCCACGTCTCGGAGAACTCCTACCGCAACCTGCCCGATGACCCGGAGCGCGATGTGTTCGTCGTGCCCCCGCTCTTTCACGAGATGGCGAAGCGCGGGTGGCTCGGGGAGAAGAGCGGCGGGGGCTTCTACAAGCGCGTGGACGGCGAGATCTACGCGCTGGACTACACTACCATGGAGTACCGCCCTCGCCGGAAGCCCACGCTGGCCAGCGTCGAAAGCGCGCGGCTGATCGAGGATCCGGCCAGGCGGCTCCGCCAGCTCCTCTCCGCTCCTGATGCCGCGGGGCAGTTCCTGTGGAGACTCACCGGCAGCATCCTGGCCTACGCGGCACAGCGCGTCCCGGAGATCGCCGACGACATCGTGAACGTGGACCGCGCGATGCGCTGGGGATTCGCCTGGGATCTCGGGCCCTTCGAGACCTGGGACCTGCTCGGCGTGGCCGAGATCGCCACGCGCCTGCAGGACGACGGTCGGGAGGTGCCGGAGCTGGTCCGCGAGGTGCTGTCTCGCGGCGACGGCGTCTTCTACCGCAAACAGAACGGAAGGCGCGAATACTACGACGTCGCTACGAAATCATACCGGTCCGAGCCCGAACGTCCTCACGTCCTGTCGCTGCCTTCGCTCGTCGAACGCGGCCGGACCGTCCGGAAGAATCCGGGCGCCAGCCTGATCGACCTCGGCGACGGCATCGCCTGCCTGGAGTTCCACTCCAAGGTCAACGTGATCGGCGAAGACACGCTGCGGATGCTGCAGACGGCGCTCGACGAAGTCCGGCGGAACTTCGACGGCCTGGTGATCGGCAACCAGGGACAGGAATTCTCCGCCGGCGCGAACCTGATGCTCATGCTGCTGGAGGCGCAGGAGGGCAACTGGGACGAGATCGCCTCGGCGATTCGCATCGGCCAGCGGCTGCACACGGCCATCCGGTACTTCGAGAAGCCGGTGGTGGCGGCGCCGTTCGGTCGGGCGCTGGCTGGCGGGTGCGAGATCTGCCTGCACTGCGCCCGGGTCCAGGCCGCGGCGGAAACGTACATGGGGCTGGTCGAGACGGGAATGGGACTCCTCCCCGCCTGGGGCGGCACGACCGAGATGGTGCGCCGGGCGGCGGCGCGCGTGCCTGCGGGCGTCGACGCCGACCTCTTCCCGATGGCGCGCTTCGCCTTCGAAACCATCGCCCTGGCCAAGGTTTCGATGTCCGCGGAAGAAGGGTTTGCCCTGGGCTATCTGCGCGAGGGCGACGGCATCTCCATGAACGGGGACCACCTCCTGCACGATGCGAAGGAGGTCTGCCTGTCGCTGGTGCGCACGGGATACCGGCCGCCCCTGCGCCAGCATCTCAGGGTCGTCGGCGAGCGGGGGCTGGCTGCCATCGAGGCCTATCTCTATCTCATGCGCACGGCCGGGCACATCAGCGAGCATGACGCCCACGTGAGCGGCCGCGTGGCCCACGTCGTCTGCGGCGGGCGGGTCCCGTACGGGGCCGAGGTGTCCGAGGAGTACATGCACGACCTGGAGCGCGAGGCGTTCGTCAGCCTGCTGGGACATCCACGCACCCAGGAGCGGATCCGTCACTTCCTGCAGACGGGCCGTCCGCTTCGCAACTAGACGACGCTCCCTCGCTCTGTAGGCCACGAGGCGAGAGCCGATGGCACAGCACCCCACCGGCACGGTCACGTTGCTCTTCACCGACGTCGAGGGATCGACGCGCCTGCTGCAGAGCTATGAACAGCATTACCCCGCGATCCTCACCGCGCAGCGGGCGATCCTGCGCGCCGCCGCGGGACGGTACGGCGGTCACGAGGTGGACGCCCGCGGCGAGGAAGCGTTCGTCGTCTTCCCCAGAGCCAGAGACGCGCTGGCCGCCGCGCTGACGGCACAGCGGGAACTGCTGCGGTACGACTGGCCCGCCGGCGCGCCCGTCCGCGTCCGCATGGCACTCCACACCGGCGAGCCTGCTCTGTCCGAAGGCGGATACGTCGGGGTGGACGTGCACCGGGCCGCCCGGATCTGTGACGCCGGATGGGGCGGGCAGATCCTGGTGTCGGAGGCGACGCGCAGCCTGGTGGTCTCCGACCTGCCGCCCGGGGTGATGCTGATCGACCTCGGCGAGCACCGTCTCAAGGATCTGATCGCCCCGGTCCGGCTCCATCAGGTGGTGGCCCCCGATCTCGGCGCGGAATTCCCGCCGCCGCGCTCGCTCGCCACGCTCCCGAACAATCTGCCGATCGAGTTGACGAGCTTCGTGGGGCGCGAACGAGAGCTGGCGGCCGTCACGGCTCAGATTCGCGGCGCGCGGCTGCTCACGCTCACCGGGCCGGGAGGAGGCGGGAAGACCAGGCTGGCGGTGCACGTCGCCGCGGAGGTGCTCGACGATTTTCCGGACGGGGTCTGGCTGGTCGAGCTCGCCTCGCTTGCCGAAGGCGGCCTTGTTCCGCAGGCCATCGCCGCGGCGCTGGGGATGCGGGAGCAGCCCAGCCGCCCCCTCCTCCAGGCGGTGACCGAGTACCTCCAGTCCCGCATGCTGCTCATCGTGCTGGACAACTGCGAGCACCTCGCCGCCTCGTCCGCGCAGGTGATCGAGACGATCCTGCGCTCCTGTCCCCGTGTCTCCATCCTGGCCACCAGCCGCGAGCCGATCGGCGCGGCCGGCGAGACCATCTGGCCGGTCCCGCCCCTGGCCACGCCGGATCCGCAGCAGACCGCGGACATCCCGGCGCTTCAACAGGTGGAGTCGGTGCGATTGTTCGTGGAGCGTGCGGAAGGTGTGGCGCGCACGTTTGCCCTCGGGCCGCACAACGCCGCGGCCGTCGCCCAGATCTGCCGGCGTCTGGACGGGATTCCCCTGGCTATCGAACTCGCCGCGGCGCGGGTCAAGGTGCTTTCCGTGGAAGAGATCGCCGCGCGCCTCGACGATCGCTTTCGCCTCCTCACCGGCGGCAGCCGGACCGCGATGCCTCGCCACCGCACGCTGCGCGCCACGATGGACTGGAGTCACGACCTCCTCTCCGGGCAAGAGCGCACGTTGTTCAGGCGGCTCGCCGTCTTTGCCGGCAGCTTCACGCTCCCGGCGGCCGAAGTCGTGTGCGCGGGGGACGGCGTGGAGCAGGCGGATCTCCTCGACGTGCTGACCCGGCTCGTCGACCGGTCGCTCGTCATGGTGGAGACCCGCGGCGACGCGACGCGGTACCGGTTGCTGGAGACCGTCCGCCAGTACGCACAGGAACACCTGCTGGCCTCGGGCGAAACGCCCCTGGCGCGCGCCCGCCACCGTGACTGGTATCTGCAGCTCGTCGAGCAGGCGGAGGAAGAGCTGCACGGGCCGCAACAGCGCACCTGGTTCGACCTCCTGGAAGCGGAGCACGACAATCTGCGCGCCGCCATGGAGTGGAGCGCGGCCGATCCGGCGGGAGCCGGCCAGGCCCTGCGGATCGCCGGGGCCCTGTGGTGGTTCTGGTTCGTCCGCGGATACCTGACCGAGGGGCGCGAGCGGTTGGAGCGGGCGCTGGCCGCCGACGACGTCCGCTCGGCGGCGCGGGCCAAGGCCCTGACGGGGACCGGCAGTTTCGCCTCTCTGCAGGGCAACTACGAGCCCGCGGTCCGCTTCGCGGACGAAGGTGTGGCCATCTACCGGGAGATCGGGAGCGAGCGCGATCTGGCGGTGAGCGTGGCGGTAGCGGGCTACGTCTACGCGCGCAGCGGGAATCACGACGCGGCCATGGCGCGGTGCTCCGAGGCCGTGGAAGCGGCACGCCGGTCCCAGTACCTCTGGGGGCTGGCCTTCGCGCTGTATCTGCTCGGAGAGATCGCCCTCTTCTTCGGCGACTACCGCCGCGCGCGGGTCTCGCTCGAAGAGAGCCTGGTCTGCAACCGCACGCAGGGCGACGGATGGATTACCGGGATCGCGCAGCTGAGCCTGGCGATGGTCGCCCGCCAGCAGGGTGACTTCGCGTTCGCCGAAGAGCTGTGCCGCGGCAGCCTGGCGCTGTTTCAGGACCTGAACGACACGTGGGGGGTGGCCACCGCCCTGCGCACGAGCGCCCTCGTCCACCACACCGCCGGGCGCTACGATCAGGCCGCGGCGGAACTGCAGGAGAGCCTGAAAATGTACCGCCAGCTCGGCGACCGCGCCGGCGTGGCCTTCGTCGTCCGCGGCCTCGCGCTCGTGGCCCTCCGCCAGGGACAGATGGACCGCGCCGCCCAGCTCGGGACGGAGAGTCTCGACCTCTACCGCGCCCTCGGCGACCTGCGCGGAATGGCCGACACCCTGCAGACCCTGGGTCTCGTCGCCCGTGGACAGGGCGACTACGCGCGTGCGGCCGAGTCCTGGCAGCAGAGCCTGGATCTCTTCTGGCAGGCCGGCGACCGCCTGGGCACGGTGCAGTGCCTGCGGCTGCTGGCGGAGATCGCGGTCGCCCAGGGGGCCTTCCCCCGCGCGGCCCGCCTGTTCGGAGCGCTCAAGGGTGTGGCCGCCGCGTTCGAGATCGATCCCACGCGGCACAGACGCGACGACTACGACCGGTTCGTGCGCGAGGTGCGCGCGCGGTTGCCCGCGGAGGAGTTCGCGCACGCTCTGCATGCCGGCCGGGCGATGACCCCCCAGGAGGCCGTAACGTTCGCGCGGGAGTCGGCGCGGACGGGTTAGAATGACGACGGGGAGCCCGAGCATCGGGACGGCACGGTGAAACTCTACATGGCGATCCTCCGCCTCATTCACATCTTCGGCGCCACCTTCTGGGTCGGCGTCGTCTGGTACAATGCGCTCTTCGGTCTGCCCCGCGCCAAACTGCTCGGCGCGGACCGGGGTCGGATCATGCAGACGATGACCGCCCCGCCGTTCCCCCAGTACATGACCGCGGCGAGCTGGGCCACAGCGTTGTCCGGGATCCTCATGTACTGGAATCGCTCAGGAGGCTTCAGCGCGGCGTGGCTCACCTCGCCTGCCGGCATCGTCCTCGGCGCCGCCGGCGTGCTCGGGCTCCTGGTGGTCCTGGAAGGGTTCTTCGTGCAGCGCCCGATCGGAATGCGCATGGCGGAACTCGGGCGCCAGGCCGCGGCGTCAGGTGGGTCGCCGAATCCGGCCGTGATGCAGGAGATGCAGGCGCTGTCCGGACGCCTCGAGCGCGCCACCTATCGAGGCGCGTATCTTCTCGCGCTCGCGGCCATCGGGATGGCGATCTTTCGCCATGTGTAGGACCGGGAGGTGGGTGTGATGCGCCAGGCCGTCATCGTCTCGGCGGTCCGCACCGCCGTGGGCAAGGCCCCGCGCGGGACGCTGAAGGACACCCGGCCGGATGAGCTCGCCGCGACGGCGATCGCCGAGGCGGTGCGCCGCGCGAGAGGACTGGATCCGGCCGAGGTAGACGACGTGGTGCTGGGTTGCGCGCTGCCGGAGGCGGAGCAGGGACTGAACGTGGCGCGCATCGCGGCGCTGCGCGCCGGCCTGCCGCATACCGTGCCGGGTCAAACGGTGAACCGCTTCTGTTCTTCCGGCCTGCAGGCGATCGCCATCGCGGCGGAACACATCATGGCCGGCTTCGCCGACGTCATCGTGGCCGGCGGCACAGAGAGCATGAGCCTGATGCCGGGACAGACCGGCCATACCTTCACCCCGAATCCGCACCTGGTGGAGCACTGGCCGGAGGTCTTCACCTCGATGGGGTTGACCGCCGAAAACGTCGCAAAGAAGTATGGCATCGCCCGTGCCGACCAGGATGTGTACGCGCTTCGGAGTCATGTCCGCGCTGCGGATGCAATCCGCAGCGCGCGCTTTGCCGATGAGATCGTGCCGCTCACGGTGAAGCGTTGGGAATCGAATGGTGACGGTCGCCCCAAGGCGCAGGACGTCACGTTCCAGATCGACGAAGGCGTCCGCACCGACACCTCGCTCGAAGCCCTGGCCAAGCTCAAGCCGGTCTTCGCCAAAGACGGTACGGTGACCGCGGGCAACTCGTCGCAGACAAGTGATGGAGCGGCGGCCGTCGTGGTGATGTCCGACAGGCGGGCGAGCCAGCTCGGCCTGCCGCCTCTCGGGATCTTCCGCTCGTTTGCGGTGGCGGGGGTGCCGCCCGAGATCATGGGGATCGGTCCGGTCCAGGCCGTGCCGAAAGCCCTGAAGCTGGCCGGTCTCAAGTTGGACGACATCGACTTGATCGAGCTGAACGAGGCCTTCGCCGCCCAGGCCGTCGCCGTGATCCGCCAGCTCGGTCTCGACGAAGAGAGGGTGAACGTGAACGGTGGAGCGATCGCCCTCGGGCACCCGTTGGGCTGCACGGGGGCGAAGCTGACCGCCACGCTCCTCTACGAGATGCAGCGACGGGGGAGCCGCTACGGCATCGTCACGATGTGCATCGGTGGTGGGATGGGAGCCGCGGGGATCTTCGAGCGGCCGCACTGACGGGCATACCCGGGAGGCGTTGAGATGGACGCGAAAGCAGTGGCACCGCCCGTTGCGGGCGGGAGTTTCCTGATCGGCGAGACCGCTCCGACCGACGTCTTCACGCCGGAAGACCTGAATGAGGAACAGCGCCTGGTCCGCCAGACGGTGCAGGACTTCGCCCAGCGGGAGCTGGTGCCGAATCTCAACCGCATCGAGGAAAAGGACTGGGAACTCACCCGCCGCTTGTTCCGCACGCTGGGCGAGATGGGCATCCTCGGGATCGAAGTGCCCGCGGCCTACGGCGGTTCGGAACTGGACAAGATCACCGCGATCGTCGTCGCGGAAGAACTCTCCTACGGCTCGTTCGGCGTCGGCTACGGCGCCCACACCGGGATCGGCATGGAGCCGATCATCTTCTTCGGCACGGAGGAGCAGCGGCGGCGCTACCTGCCGAAGATGATCCGCGCCGAGCTCATCGGCGCCTACGCCCTCACCGAGCCGACCGCCGGCTCGGACGCCATGTCCATCCGCACCAAGGCCGTGCGCGCCCCCGACGGGGGCTGGGTACTGAACGGTGCGAAGCAGTTCATCACCAACGCCGCCTTCGCCGACATCTTCACGGTCTTCGCCAAGGTGGACGGCGAGCAGCACACCGCCTTCCTGGTGGAGCGCGGCACGCCGGGCTTTGCGGTCGGCGAGGAGGAGCACAAGATGGGGATCCGCGGCTCCTCCACCGCCTCCCTGTTCCTGGAGAATGTGCATCTCCCCGCGGGCAACCTCCTGGGTGAGGTCGGCCAGGGCTTCAAGATCGCGATGAACATCCTGAACATGGGACGCTTCAAGCTCGCCGCGGCGCTGGTCGGGGCCTGCCGGCACGTCCTGCCGCAGGCTATTCAGTACGCCGTGGAGCGGCAACAGTTCGGCCGGTCGCTCAGCTCGTTCGGCCTGATCAAGGCCAAGATCGCGGAGATGGCGATCCGCACCTACGTCGCGGAGTCGATGGTGTACCGCACCGTGGGGCTGATCAACGACGCCCTGGGGGGCGTGCACGGCGACCCGCAGGAGGCGATGCGCGCGCTCGAGGAGTACGCCGTGGAGTGCGCGATGAACAAAGTGTTCACCTCCGAAGTCCTGGACTTCGTCACCGACGAGACCGTCCAGATCTTCGGCGGATACGGGTTCATCGAGGAGTATCCGGCCGCCCGGGCCTACCGCGACGCGCGCATCAACCGGCTCTTCGAGGGGACCAGCGAGATCAACCGCCTGCTCACCACCGGCATGCTCCTGCGCCGGGCGCAGCGCGGCCGGCTGGGGCTGATCCCGGCGGCGCTGGCCGTGGCCCAGGAGCTCACCTCGCCGAGCCTGGGCGAGGAGTTGGGCATGGGACTGCTGGCCGAGGAGCGGCGTCTGGTGACCATGGTGAAGAAGGCGGCGTTGTTCGCGGCCGGGGTGGCGGTGCAGAAGTACCTGGACAAGATCGAGGAGGAGCAAGAGGTGCTGGCGGCGATCGCCGATCTGGTCATCGAGACCTTCGCCATGGAGAGCGGGCTGCTGCGGGCGCTCAAGGCGGCCCGGCGGGACGGCGAAGACGCCGCGGCCGTCAAGATCGCCATGATCCGGGCCTACGTCAACGACGCGATGCCGCGCGTGGACGCCTCGGCCAAGACGGTCCTGGCCGCGGTCGAGGAAGGCGACACCCTGCGCACGGAACTGGCCGGGCTGCGCCGCTTTCTGCGCTACACGCCGATCAACACCGTCGCCCTGCGGCGGCAGATCGCGCAAGCGCAGATCAACGCGGCACAGTACGTGAGCTGACATGGCCACCCAGATCGAGAGCCGTCCCTGGCTGCGCCACTACGAGCCGGGCGTCCCGCACACGCTGCCGTATCCGTCCGTCGCCGTGCCCGCCCTGTTGGACGAGTCGGCGACCCGCTTCGCCGAGCACACGGCGGTGGTCTTCTTCGGCGCCGGCCTGTCGTATCGCAGGCTGCACGCGCTGACCGGACGCTTCGCCCGGGCCCTGGTGGATCTCGGGGTCCGCCCCGGGGATCGCGTCTCGCTCCATCTGCCCAACAGCCCGCAGTTCCTCATCGCCTACTACGGCGCGCTGCGCGCGGGCGCCGTCGTTGTGCCCTTCAACCCCCTCTACGTGGAGCGTGAGATCGAACACCAACTTGCAGACAGTGGGGCGGAGATGGCGGTCACTCTGGACGTCTTCTACCCGCGGATTGCCTCCGTACGCCAGAGGACACGGGTGCGCGAGATCGTCGTCACCGCGATCAACGACTTCTTCCCGCCGCACCTCAGATTGCTCTACCCGCTCAAGGCGCGGCGCGAGGGACAGCTCGTTCGGGTCCCCAAGGCAAAGGACGTTCATCGCCTGACCGATCTCCTGGCGGGCACCACGGAGGCACGATTCCCCGCCGTCGATCCAGGATCGACGGCGGTGCTCCTGTATACGGGCGGGACGACCGGCGTCCCGAAGGGCGCCGTCCTCACCCACCGCAATCTGGTCTGCAACGTTCTGCAGTGCCGGGCCTGGTTCACCGGTCTGCGGCCCGGCGAAGATACGGTGGTCGCGGTCATCCCATTCTTCCACGTCTACGGGATGACGTCCGCGATGAACTTCTCCGTCACCACCGGGTCACGGCTGGCCCCGCTGCCGCGATTCCAGCTGGAGATGCTGCTCGAGGCCATCGACCGCTACCGGCCCAAGGTCTTCCCGGGCGTGCCCACCCTGTACACGGCCATCATCAACGCGCCGGATATCGCCAGGCACGACCTGCGCTCGATTCAGGCCTGCATCTCCGGTGCGGCGCCGCTGCCGCTGGAAGTCCAGTCGCGGTTCGAGGCGCTGACCGGCGGCCGGCTGGTCGAAGGATACGGCCTGACCGAAGCGTCTCCCGTGACGCATGCCAATCCGATCCTGGGGACGCGCAAGGCGGGCAGCATCGGCATCCCCTTCCCGGACACCGATGCGAGGATCGTCGATCTGGAGACCGGGACCAGGACCCTGGCCCCGGGCGAGGTGGGCGAGCTGGTCATCGCCGGCCCGCAGGTCATGCAGGGCTACTGGAACCGGCCCGACGAAACCGCCCTCGTCCTGCGGAACGGCTGGCTCTTTACCGGCGATATGGCGAAGATGGACGACGACGGCTTCTTCTACATCGTCGACCGCAAGAAGGAGATGATCATCACCGGCGGGCTGAACGTCTTCCCGCGTGAGGTGGAGGAAGCGCTCTACGCCCATCCCGCGGTCCTGGAAGCAACCGCGATCGGGGTCCCCGACCAGTACCGGGGCGAGGTCGTCAAAGCCTACGTCGTGCGCAAGCCGGGCGCGACGGTGAGCGCCGACGAGATCATCGAGCACTGCAAGAAGCTGCTGGCGCCCTTCAAGGTGCCGAAGGTGGTGGAGTTCCGGGAGTCGCTGCCCAAGTCGATGGTCGGGAAGATTCTCCGCCGCGTCCTGCTGGAGGAGGAACGCGCCAAGGCCGGCCGGTGAGCCTGCTGGAGTTGCTGCTGCCGCTGCCAGCGTACCGCATCCTGATGACCTGGGTCTACGCGCGCACGCAGAGCCTGCTCCTGGCCGCCCTCATGCACGCATCCTACACCGGCTGGCTCTTTGTGCTCAGCCCCGCAACGTCGTCCGGCCAGGGCCTCATCTGGCAGGCGGCGTTCGCGGCAGCGTTGTGGTTGGTGGTCGCGGCCGCCCGCCCCTCGGCGGGACGCGGCCACCGATGAATTCCCGCTTCCGGTATCGTCATGTCCTCTGAATCCCGCGCGAGCGGTCACAGGAGGATGACGTATGCCCACGACGCGCAACAGCGTCACGATCCGTGCTCCGGTGGATACGGTGTGGAAGGTGGTGGGGAGCCTGGAGAGCGTCGTCAGGTGGGTGCCGGGCGTCACAACGTGCCGGCTGGAAGGCGCGATCCGCATCTGCAATGGTGGGGAGAGCCAGGAGGAAATCAGTGGCTACTCGGTGGAGCGGCGATCATACTGCTTCCGGCATCTCCGCATTCCCCTTCCCGTCGTGTCGTCGGCCGGGTCGTTCACCGTCGCGGGAAATGGGGAGACCACTGTTACGCTGGAGTGGTCTTTCGAGGCAGCCGATCCCTCGCAGGAAGCCGCCGTCGGGCAGATGGTGGACGGGGCGGCGAAGCAGACACCGGCAAGGCTGCGCGGCCTCGTGGAGGGGCAGGGCAATGTTTGACGCGATCGTCCGATCTCTGCGGCGGCGGCCCGGCGTCACGGTAGCCACGATGTTCGGGGCCCCGGGTCTGCGCGTCGGAGGCAAGGTGTTCGCGACCCTGTACAAAGGCGCGCTGGTGTTGAAGCTCCCCGGGCCACGGGTTCAAGCGCTCGTCGAAAGCGGAGAGGGTGTGTTCTTCGACCCGGGGCACGGGCGCGTCAGCCGCGAGTGGGTGGCGGTGAATCCTGAGGCGTCGGCGCGCTGGCCTGAGCTCGCCCGGGAGGCCCTCCGGTTCGTGGCATCACAAGGGGGAGGCCGAAGGGGCAGAACAGCGAGGCGTCGGCGAATCCCGCCATCCAGGCCACCTGCTCACCGCGCAGGACGAGGACGATGATCGCGAACGCCTCGCGGCGGCCGGCCGTCTCGTCGTCCCGATATATCGCCAGCGCGGGGAGGAAGTTCGCCTCCGCAGGGACGGGATACAAACGCCCCGCCAGCGGACCCTGGAACACCCTCTGGGCGAAGAATCCTGCAACCGCCTGCCGGCCCGCATACCAGGATGGAGATGGAGGCATCGTCATAGTCGCGTCCTCGGTGAGTAACCTGGCGAGCGCGCCCGCATCGCCTGCCTCCCACGCCTGGAGGAACCGATCGATCAGCTCATGGTGCGTCCGTGGCAGCTCTCGCAGTACACGGCCGCCATCCAGCCGCCGGGTCTTGACGGCCTGACGCGCCCGCTGGAGCGCGCTGTTGACGGCCTGGACGGTAGTGCGAAGAGCCTTCGCCGTCTCAGCGGTGGACCAACCGAGCACATCACGCAGCAGGAGCGCCGCCCGCTGCCGGGGCGCGAGGTCCTGAAGCGCCGCGGCGAACGCCAGAGAGAGGCTTTCCCGAAGTTCGTAGCGGGCGGCGGGATCGCTCGAGAAGTCGTGCAGGCCGGCGGTGGGACACGGTTCGAGCCAGATCGGCTCTCGCACGTCGGCCAGGACGTCGTCGCCGGGATCGGCCGGCCCGGTGAATGCGAGAGGCAGGATGCGACGGGAACGCTGCCGCAGCGCATCCAGGCAGACGTTCGTCGCCACCCGGTAGAGCCACGTCCGCAACGACGCCCGCCCTCCAAAGGTCCGCCGACCACGCCACGCCCTCAGCAGCGTTTCTTGAACGGCATCTTCGGCGTCGTGGAGGGACCCCAGCATGCGATAGCAGTGGGCCTGCACCGCCGGGCGATGGATCTCGGCCAGGTGGTGGAACGCCTCCGCGTCCAGCGGAACGTCGCGGCGCTGCACGGTGGGAGAGACGGCTTTCATGAGCGCTACGAGATCGTGCGCCGCAGTCCTGGAGGAACCCTTCCGGCGGGTCCCGAAGCACGGCACATCCCCCCTCGTTACCGTCATCTCGCCCGGGGAATCCGCGGAGGTGCCCAGATGAAGAATCCCGTCGCGCATTTCGAGATCTACGGCGACGACCCGGAGAAGCTGTCCGGATTCTACTCCGAGTTGTTCGACTGGACGATCCGAAAAGTCGAGGGCATGGACTACTGGCTGGTCAACACCGTGGCCAGCGGCCCGCAGGGGCCCACGGAGCCGGGCGGGATCAACGGCGGCATCATGAAGCGGCCCATGCCGGACGCTCGCAACTGGCTCAACTACGTCTCGGTGAAATCAGTGGATGAGACTATCCGCCAGGCCCAGGGCCTGGGGGCGACGGTGCTCCGGCCCAAGAGCCCTGTCCCCGCCATGGGATGGTTCGCCGTCCTTGCCGATCCGGAGTTGAACGTTTTCGGGATCTGGCAGGACGACCCCATGGCGAAGTAGCGTACCTGCCGGTCAGGCGACCAGCTTCCTCTGTTGCTCAAGCCGCCTCTGCTCCTGCCTGAGAAGGCTGCGCCAGCCATACACAGCGGCCACAGCAGCAAGGAGGAACCCCAGGGTGCCAACCACTACCGCCGTGGCCCTGTGCGTGGTTATCCGAGTCAGTGCGAACGCATCGAAGGTAACGAGCAGGATCGCCGAATTGAGCACCCAACCCCGACAGATCCTCAGCCGGCTACGACTGTATTCGAAGAGGTCTCTGAGAATCGGGGCCTTTGTGTAGACGATCACCCTGGCTTTGGCGTGCTCTTCAGTACTGGCAAAGCCCCGCCGCCTGGCAACCCACCCAACCAGCCCGTCCGCTACCCGATCGACGAGGACGCCCAGCACATAAGCAACGGAGAGAAGGGGGATGGCAACTACCAGGCCTGGATCGTCCTCAGGCCACCGCAGCGGGAAGCCAAAGATGGTGGCCAGAAGCAGTCCCAGCCACACGGCGGCCCCGCTCCCGATCACGACCAGCTCGACAAAGATGTTGGCGGTGTTCATCGCCTTTCGTTGCCCCCGATGCCGGCGACCTGCCGGGCAAACGCCTTGTAGCGGTCAAGATCGACGTCCCCGAGAATCGTCAACTTCTGGGCTTCCAGCGAGCCCTCGGCGTGGATGGCCAGGACCTCGAGGTACCCGCCCAGATCGGAGGCCGTCACGTCGCGCACCAGGTTCATCGCCCGCAGTCGTTCTTCCGCGCCGACCGTCCCCACAAGGTAGCGCTCCATCACGGCGCGGGTCTCGGGGGCGTTCCAGTCCTCCTCTACCGGCGCCGTGACGACCAGCCCGCCGGCGATGTCCTGCACCGCCCGCACCGCGTCGTGGTAGTGGACGGCGAAGTAATGCTTGGCGGCGTTGGTGTAGACGACGTTCGGCACCGCGATGCCTTCCTTCACCTGGCACTCCGCTGCCGCGGCCCGGGTGAGCCCTCGCACCGTTTCGAGATACATCACGAGCGACACGAGCTTGTCCCGGACGTGCCCGGCTCCGGCGATGCCGTTGTAGTCGGCGAGCAGGGCCGAGACGCCGACCAGGAGCTCGAGCAGCGGCGGCTTGTAGCTCACCGCGGTGAAGCGGTGGAACTCGACGAAGGTCTTGGCCAGCACCCCCGCCGCCGGCCACTCCCCGAGCAAGAAGACGCGCTCCATCGGGACGAAGACGTCCTCGAACACCGTCAGCGACTCCACCGTCTTGTAGCGCGCGCTGAGCGGGTTGTCGAACCGGCTGGTCGCTGAGAAACCCCGCGGGCTGGCCAGCATGCGCACGCCGCGCGTTGCGGCCGGCACGGCGAAGGCCACAGCCCACGGCGCGTCGTCCTTCGTCAGAGCCCGCGTCGGCAGGACGATGATCTCGTCGGCGTAGACGGCGTTCGTCGTGTGGGCCTTCGCCCCGCGGACGACAATCCCGTCTGGGCGACGCTCCACGACGTGGACGTAGGTATCAGGCTCGCGCTGCTCGTGCGGGCGCAGGCTCCGGTCGCCCTTGACGTCGGTCTGGGCGACAGCCATCGCCAGATCGTGATCCCGGCAGTGGCGGTAGAACTCCTCGATCCGCCGGAGATAGCTGGTTCCGGCGCTGCGATCGACCTGGGCGGCCACAATCATCAGGGCGAAGAGGGCGTCGGTGCCGATCTCCTTGACCAGCGGCACGAAGGAGTTGCCCTCCCGCGTTACGGTCTCGATCAATTCGTTGCGTCTGCGGAGGTCCTCCGCAGTGCGTGGGATGTGGAAGTAGCGGGCGAAGGGGGCCCCCTCTCCCTCGTCGACGACGAGGAGCGGACGATAGGCCGGGTCTTCAGCCAGGTGGTAGTCGAGCGCGGTGTGCGTCGCGCCGCGGCCCAGCGCCGCGTGGGTCGTGACGTCGTCCACCTTCCGCCCGCGGTAATAGACCTCTCGATGGTCCTGCAGGCCCTGCCGGTACGCTTCCGGTGTGCGCAGCATTGCCCCGCCTCCTCCCGGATGGCACGGGCTTAGTTCGGCTTCAGGGGGGACAGGCTCCTGGAGTGGCAAAGCACTTGCATCGGCCCGCAATTGTGCTAGATGCTGGACAGGCTTGCGGCATCAAACCCCTGGTGGGCAACACGGGGCGCCATCGACCAAGACCCCCACATTCGGGCATGGATTGAGTCACCCATCCACTGGACACCCCGAGTGGCGATGGAGCTTCCCCTCGCTCTTCCTGGGATTTACACCCTGCGTGGTCCACGTCAAGTGGGCAAGACCACAACCTTGAAGCTCATGTTGCGGAACAGCCTGGCAGACACATCCGGGGAGGAAGTCCTCTACTACTCATGCGACCTGGACAACGACCCGGATACGATCCGGGCTGTTGTCGAGGCGGCGAAAGCCTACCGCCCTAAAGCGACGCGATGGCGGATCTTCCTGGACGAGGTGACGAGCATTCCGCACTGGGAACGCGGCGTCAAATGGCTGCGGGATAATACCGAGGCGCGTCGCGACACATTCGTGGTGACAGGATCGTCGGCCGTCGATATTGCTGCTGGAGCGGACCGGTTGCCGGGTCGGCGCGGGAAGGTCGAGCGGCCCGACAGGATTCTCATGCCTCTCTCATTCGCCGACTTTGCCCGCATACATGGATCGGCTCCACCGCTCAGTGCACGCCCCACCGACTTCTTGAAACCGGAACTTCAGGAGCAATTGCGCCCAGCGTCGCTTCAGTTGACGACGCTTCAGATCCTGTTCGAACGGTACCTCAGGACGGGGGGCTTTCCTGCGGCAGTTATCGATGAACACATGAGGGGGGCAGTATCAGATACAACGCTTGGACAGTTGTGGGGCCTTGTGGAGAGTGAGATCCAGCGGCAGCGCCTCGATCCTGTAAGAGCATACCGGGCCATAGAGCACGTTGTCCGTGCTTTGGGCAGTATGACAGACTGGACGGGCCTGGGCGAGACTCTGGATGCTGACCGGCGAACCGCGGAGGACTACGCACGCGTCCTGGCTCTGACGTTCGTGGTCCTGATCTTATACAAATGGGACCCTCGCCGGGGGGGACCTCAACTTCGGGCCCAACGCAAGGTCTACTTTGTGGACCCGCTCTTCGCGATGCTACCGCAGCGTCTCAGGAGATCGGATGCGGGCCCTGAGGTTTCAGCGCTCGTCGAGAATGCGGTAATCCTAGGGCTGTTCCGCAGCGAGGAACAACCGCTGGCCGAGGAGTTCGCCCTTCCCCAAGGACTGTACTACTGGAAATCCCGATCAGGCGGCGAAGTGAACGCCCTCGTCGGAACGAAGGACCGAACGCCGGTGGAGGTCAAGTATCGCGAAGAGCTCGATCAGCGACACGTCGCCGCTTTGACCAGATCCTTCCCCCGAGGCGTTGTGGTAACCAAGAGCATGATCGATCTCCAGAATCGGGACTACCCTCGAGTCCCGGCCGCACTCTTCCTGTGGCTACTTTCCGGAGAGACAACCATCTCTTCGGCTGCCTGAAAGCCGCGCGACAACTGGCGGCGCCGAAACGTGAACCTCAGGAACCCGCTGCTCCTCGCAGTCAAATCACGCGAACTGGCGCAGCAGCGGCCGCACGTCGGTGTCGGCCAGTTCCTGCGGCCAGAGCGGCGCGCGCTTGAAAACCTTCTTGTTCCGGGGGTGGCGGTAGATGATCCCGAGCGGCAGCCGGCCCCGCCGGTCGAAGTCGTTCAGCAGGTCCCAGGCCGCGTTGATGTCGGACGGATCGTGCTCCGCGGCGATCTCCTCGACGTGCTCGCGGTACCAGTCGTAGGTGTTGAACTTGTTGTACGTCACGCAGGGCGAGAAGTCGTTCACCATGGCGAAGCCCTTGTGCTGCAGTCCCTGCACGTAGATCTCCGCGGCATGCTTGGGATCCCCGGAGAAGGACTGCGCGACGAAGGTGGCGCCCGCGGTCAGGGCCAGCCGCAGCGGGGAGAACGGCGGCGGCGATTCCTCGGAGAACACCTGGAGATCCATGCCGCGGCCGTGCGTCGGCGAGTGCTGGCCCTTGGTCAGGCCGTACACCCCGTTGTCCATGATCACGTGCATGAGCTCCGGATCACGCCGGCAGACGTGGACGAAGTTCTCCACGCCGATGGCGAAGGTGTCGCCGTCGCCGGCCAGCGAGATGACCTTGAGGTCGGGGTTGGCCATCTTCGCCCCCAGGGCGTAGGCCAGCGGGCCGCCGTGGGTCCCGTGGAACCCGTTCCCGTTGAGGTAGTTGCGGATCTGACCGGAGCAGCCGATGCCGCTGACCATCAGGAGCTCGTAGGGCGCGATCTCCAGTTTGGTCAGCGCCATCTTCAGCGCGGCCAGGACGCCGAAGTCGCCGCAGCCGGGGCACCACTGGATGCGGTGCCGCGGGGTGGCGTTCTCATCCCAGACCTTGGCCGAGATCTTCTGTGCCTTCGCGTCCGCCATGACCGATCGATCCTCGCTAGTCGCCTTCCGACACTTTGACCGGCACCGGCCCGTCCGTGATGCGCACCGTGCTCACACCCTGGCGAAGGATCGCCTCGACGCCCTCGGCGATCTCAGACGGGTACAGCGGGACGCCGTTGTACTTCAGGATGCGCCGCACGGGCACCAGGCAGTGCGCCTGCACGACATCGGCGAACTGCCCGGTGAAGTTCTGCTCGATGGCGATCACGGTGCCGGCTTCCTCCAACAGCGGTTTGGCCGCGTCCGTGGGGAACGGCCAGAGGTGCGTGAAGTGCACCACCCCGACCTCGATGCCGTGCTCGCGGAGACGCTGCTGCGCCTCCAGGATGACGGGGCGGCTGCTCCCCCAGCCGATCAGCGCCGGCCGTCCCCCGGTCTTCCCGAAGACCTGGGGCGGTTTGCCGTCCTCTTTGAGATAGGTGTGCATCTTGCGCAGGCGCTTGTCCACCTGCGCCTTGCGGACGAGGGGGTCGGTGCTGACGAACCCACGCTCGTCGTGCTCCGAGCCGCTGGCCTTGAAGACCGCACCGGGGGTCCCCGGGAGCAGCCGCGGGGAGATGCCGCTCTCCGTCACCGTGAAGCGCCGGTAGCCGCCGTCGCGGCGCAGGTCGTCCTCAGTGACCAGCGTCGAGCGGTCGATCTGTGCTTTCTGATTCAGGAAGAACGATTCGGGGACGGCCTTGCGGCCCTCGGACAGGTTCAGATCGGTGAGGAAGAACACGGGGCACTGGTACTTGTCCGCCAGCTCGTGCGCTTCCATCATCATCGTGTAGCACTCTTCCTGGTCGCCCGGGGCCAGCACGATCCGCGGGATCTCGCTGTGCCCGCCGAAGACCGAGAGGTACAGGTCGCCCTGCTCGCTCTTCGTCGGCATCCCCGTGCTCGGCCCGGCGCGCTGCGTATCCACGATGACCACCGGGGTTTCGGTCATTCCCGAGACGCCGAACTCCTCCGACTTCAAGGAGAGCCCCGGCCCGGAGGTGCCCACCATGCTGCGCACGCCGGCCAGCGCCGCCCCGATCGCGGCGCGGATCGACTCGCGCTCGTTCTGCCCCTGCAGGGCCCGTCCGCCGTATGAGGGCAGGTGCTCTTCCATGAACTCGAGGATGGCGGAGGCCGGCGTGATCGGGTAGCCCGCGTAGAAGCGGCAGCCCGCTTTGATCGCGCCGATGCACAGCGCTTCGTTGCCGCTGATCAGCAACAGCGGCTCGCGCAGCTGGCGCGGCTCGAGGCGATAGCCGGCGTCCGTCCAGCCCTTGGCCTTGAGGATGGCCTCGACGAGCTCCCGGCCGCGCTGCGCCGCCTTGATGTTCAGGTCGACGGTCTCCTGGCCCTTGCGCAGGAACCGCTCCTCGATCAGCGCCCGGAAGTGTGTCCCGGCCGGGTCGAAGTCCGTCAGCCTGAACAGGGCGCCGACCATGACGATGTTCTTGACGACGTCCCGCTTCAGCTCGTCCCGGGCGACGTTGCGGGCGGGGATCGGGAAGACCTTCACCCCGCGGCGCTCCAGTTCGGCGGCGTCGATCTCGCCGGTACTGCTGTCGTACAGCAGGACGCCGCCGTCCTTGAGCTCACGGCTGTGGCGCAGAACGGTGTCGCGGTTGGGCTGCGGGGTGGCGTCGGGGTTGCTGTCGTAGTCGAGGGCGATCAGGACGTCGACGTCGCGGTCTCTCCAGGAGGTGGGGGGCGCCTCCGTGATCAGCATCGGGTCGAACTGGTGCGCGCCATAGATCGTCGAGGCGTAGCCGCGCTCCATCGCCAGGACGTGCAGCCCGGCGCGGGTCATGATGCGCCCCAGCACGTCGGTCATCGTCACCACGCCGTCGCGAAGCTGCACTCCACCAACGAGAAGCTTGAGGTTGTTGACGATCACGATGCCGCCGTCCTCCCGATGATGAATCGAGCCCCTGGTGGAAGGCCCCCAGAGGCCGCTCCCTGCGCTCGCCGCAGTCCGCCGCTATCATACCATAGCCCTTCGTCCGGCAGAACCGCCGACGCAGCGCAGGGAAGGCTTCCGGCCGAAGAGAAGTCGGCGGGCGTGGAACTGCGCCAGCGCTACGAGGAGGACCTCTACCTCGTCCGGGGCGCGCTGGGCTGGACGGCGCTGCTGGCCTTCGCCGCGCTGCTGGTGCTGCTGCCCTACCTGGCGCCCGGCTACTTCCTCTACACCGCGTCCCTGATCGCCGCCCATGTCGTCATCGCCGTGGGCCTCAACCTGCTGGTGGGCTACACCGGCCAGATCTCCCTCGGCCATGCCGGCTTCGTCGCCCTGGGCGCGTACACGGCCGGGATCCTGGCCGCCAGGCTCCACCTCCCCTGGCCGGTGGCGATGGCCGCTGGCGGGGTCGTCGCCGCGTTTTTTGGCTTTCTGGTGGGCATTCCCGCGCTGCGCCTGACCGGGCCGTACCTGACCATCGCCACGCTGGGTTTCGGCATCGCCGTCAATCAGGTGCTTACGAACTGGGACGCTCTTTCCGGCGGCCGCAGCGGCCTGTTCCTGCCCAAGCTGGCCGTGGCCGGTGTGCGCCTGCGCGATCACCACATCTACTACCTCTTCGCCGCGCTGGCCGCCGCGCTGGTCTGGGTGGCCTTCAACCTGGCGCGCTCGCACATCGGACGCGCCTTCGTCGCCATCCGGGACAGCGACATCGCCGCGGAGGTCATGGGGGTCAATCTCACCGTGTACAAGACGCTGGCCTTTGCGGTCAGCGCCTTCTATGCCGGGATCGGCGGGGCGATGCTCGCCTACCTGCTGGGGTTCCTCGAGCCGCAGATGTTCACGCTCTTCGAGTCGATCTACTACTTCAGCATGATCGTCGTCGGCGGCCTGGGCACGATCCCGGGCTCGATCCTCGGCGCCGTGGTCCTCACCATCCTCCCCCAACAGCTGGCCGGGTTGAAGCAGTACCTTCCGCTCGTCTACGGTGCGACGATCGTCTTCGTCATGGCCGTCGAGCCCTGGGGGCTGTACGGGCGGTGGCTGAAGGTCAAACTGTGGTTCAAGACATGGCCCTTCTAGCGCAGTACGTCGTCGGCGGGCTGGCCGTCGGCAGCCTCTACGCCCTGGTGGCCCTCGGCATCGTCCTGCTGTATCGTACCTCGCGCATCCTCAACTTCGCCCACGGGGATCTGGCCACGTTCGGGACCTTCGTCGCCTTCGCCCTGATCACCGCCGCGCGCTGGTCGTTCGGCGTGTCGGTGGTAGTCAGTCTGGTCGTCACTGCCGTCGTGGGCGCCGCCTTCTTCTTCCTGATCATTCGTCCCGCGAAGGAGGCCACGCTGCTCGGCAAGATCGTCATCACCCTGGGCCTGGCCCTCTTCCTGCAGGGAGCGACGACCGTGCTGTGGGGGACGGACACGAAGACGATGCCGTTCCCCCTGTCGGATACCAGAGTCTACCGCCTGGGCGAGGTGGTGGTCAGCCAGATCAGCCTGGGCAGCTTCGCCGTGGGCCTCATCCTGATGGCGGGGATGTACGTCCTGGTGCAGCGCACGCGAATCGGGCTGGCGATGCGCGCCGTCTCTCAGCATACCGTGGCGGCGCAGGTGCTGGGAATTCCGGTGCGGCAGATCTTCGCCCTGACCTGGGGGCTGGCCTCAGCCCTGGGCGCGGCGGCGGGGATCCTCCTGGCGCCGGTGACGCTGCTCGACCCGTACATGATGCTCGATCCGTTCCTCAAGGGATTCGCCGCGGCGGTCCTGGGCGGGATCGACAGTATGCCGGGGGCGGCCGCGGGAGGGCTGCTGCTGGGCGTGGTCGAGGCGCTCTTCGGCGCCTACGTTTCCGTGAAGTTCAAGACCACGCTGGCCTTCGTGATCATCATCGCGGTGCTTGCCGTACGGCCCGAGGGGCTGCTCGGAAGGGAGTACAAGCGTCGCGTGTAACTGTTCCGGTACATCTCTGTCGGAGGGGTGAGGAGATGAAACTGGCGAGGATAGGAGTCTTCGCGACCGTGCTCGTGCTCGTCGCGACAGCCACTGTCGCGCAGACACAGGAGCGCGGGATCACCGATACCGAAATCGTGATCGGCAGTTCCCAGCCGCTGTCCGGCCCAGCCGCGTTCTGGGGCCAGGGCGTGGGCGGCGGGATGGCCGCCTACCTGCAGTGGATCAACGACCAGGGCGGGATCAACGGCCGGAAGATCCGCCTGGTGCTCCGCGACGACAGCTACCTGCCGCCCCGCGCCGTGGCCAACGTGCGCGAACTCGTGGAGCGGGAGCGCATCTTCGCCCTCGTCAGCCTGATCGGCTCCGCCAACACGTTCGCCGTGCGCGACTACGTCATCGAGAACCAGGTGCTCTGGATTACGCCGACCGCGGACGCCAACATGTGGGCCGGCTTCAGGAACAAGAAGTACCTCTTCGTGACCTACCCGGGCTACGTGGATGAGGGGCGCATCCTGACCTCCTACGCGGCGAAGAACGAAGGTGCGAAGTCGTTCGCGGTCTTCTACCAGAACGACCTGTACGGGCAGAAAGGCCTGCTGGGCATCAAGCGGGGGATCGCGGAGACGAAGACGAAGCTGGCCGTCGCCGTCCCCTATGAGGTGACGGACCGCGACCTCAGCGGGCACGCCCTCAAGCTCCGCCAGTCCGGGGCCGACGCGGTCATCCTCTACGCCACCCCGACCCAGGGCGCGCTCATCGTCCGGGAGATGGCGAAGATCGGCTACTCGCCGAAACTGTTCAGCAGCTTCACCCTGGCCGACCCGATCATGTTCCAGCTGGCCGGGGATGCCTGGAACGGGATCATCCTGACCGCGTACTATCCGGTGCCCGGTTCTGATCCGAAGGTGGACGCGATGCTGGAGACTCTGCTGAAGATCAACCCGCAGCTGCGCGCCAGCCCCTTCAACGCGCTGGCCGGCGTGTCGTTCATCGAGCCGTTCATCGAGGGTCTCCGCCGCGCGGGCCGGAATGTCACGCGGGACGGCGTCGTCCAGGCCATGGAGTCGTTGCGGAACTGGAACGGCGACGTCATCCGCGGGGTCACCTTCGGCGCCGACCGTCGCCAGGGGATCAACAAGATCTACATCATCAAGTCCGAGAACCGTCAGTACCGAAAGCTCACCGACTGGATCGAGTACCCAGTCGGGTTCTAGAAGTCAGCGGGGCGAGGGATCTTCCCTCGCCCCGCTATCCCGGCGTGCTCGAAACGACTTCTCTCCACCAGCCTCCCGGCCCGGGAGCGGTGGTCCCGCTGCTCTCCGTCGAAGACGTCTCGATCGCCTTCGGCGGCATCGTCGCCCTCGACCACGTCAGCCTGGACGTGCCGTCGGGCGCGCTCATCTCGGTGATCGGGCCGAACGGCGCGGGCAAGACCACGCTCTTCAACTGCATCACGGGCCTGTACCGTCCCGACCGCGGCCGGATCGCCTTCGCCGGACGCAGCCTCGCCGGGCGGAAGCCGGACGCCGTGGCCCGCCTGGGCATCGCCCGCACCTTCCAGAATGTGGAACTGTTCCTCCGCATGACCGCCCTGGAGAATCTGCTGCTCGGGCGGCACCTGCACTTCCACAGCGGATTCCTGTCGGCAGCCCTGGGGCTGCCGGGGTGGCGGCGTGACGAGGTGGTGCACCGCCAGCGGGCCGAACAAATCCTGGACTTTCTCGACCTCCAGGAGGCGCGGAACCGCCGCGTCGGAGACCTTCCGCTGGGCCGCCAGCGTCTGGTGGAACTGGGACGCGCCCTGGCCACGGACCCGAAGCTCCTGCTGTTGGACGAGCCCTCGTCCGGTATGACCGCCGAAGAGAAAGCCGACCTGGTCTTTCGCATCAAAGACATCCGCGAGGAGATGGGCATCACCGTCATCCTGGTCGAGCACGACCTCAAGCTGGTCATGGGCATCTCGGACTGGATCGCCGTGCTCGACCACGGGGTAAAGATCGCCCAGGGCGCCGCCGCCGAGGTGCAGGCCAATCCCGAAGTCGTCCGCGCCTACCTCGGGGAGACCGTGGCGTGAGCGAGCTGCTGCGGCTCAGCAACGTCGAGACGGCGTACTACGGCCGGCTCACCGTCCTGCGCGGCGTGTCACTCGCCGTTCCCGAGGGCAAGATCGTCGCGCTGCTCGGCGGCAACGGCGCCGGAAAGACAACCTTGCTGCGCACCATCATGGGCCTCATCCCGGACCAGCCGGAGAAGGGCCTGGTCGAGTTCGCCGGCCGGAGGCTCAACGGGATGGATCCCGAGGATGTCGCCGCGCTCGGCATCGGCTACGTCATCGAAGGGCGCGGGATCTTCCCCGAACTCACGGTGGAGGAGAATCTCCGCCTGGGCGCGTACCGCCGGCGCGACGGCACGCTGCGCGCGGACCTGGACCACGTGCACGGCCTCTTTCCCGTCCTGCTCGAACGCCGCCGCCAGCTCGCCGGGACGCTGTCCGGCGGCGAGCAGCAGATGCTGGCCATCGCCCGGGCGCTCGTGATGCGGCCGCGCCTGCTGATGCTCGATGAGCCGTCGCTCGGTCTGGCGCCGCTGCTGGTGCGGGAGATCTTCCGGACCATCGCGGCGATCAACGCGCGGGGGACGACGATGCTGCTCGTAGAGCAGAACGCGCACATGGCGCTGTCCATCGCTCACTACGGCTACGTGCTGGAGAGCGGCCGGCTGGTCCTGGAGGGAACCGCGCGAGATCTGGCCGAGAACCCGAACGTGCAGGAGCTCTACCTGGGCGTCTCCCGCGAGCCCTCGATCAAAGGGTGGAAGCGGTACAAGATCAAGCGCCGCTGGGCCTGACGCTTCAGGGCAGCGTGCTCCCCCACCACGCGACCGATCGCCGTCCAGCCAGCGCGGGAGGAGGGTCCACAGGGGCGGTGGTTGGAGGTTGTGTGCGCGCAGGTTCATGACGGGCGCCCAGTAGAACTCGAGGCGACCCGCGACGGACCTGGGCGTGGCCACGGGTGACATCCCCGGAATCCTCACTTCAAAACAGCGGCTGACCTCGAAGTGCCGGAAGCCTCTCTCGACCCAGGTGTGCTCGAGCGCCCCGAGGTAACCCCCGATCTGGGCCTGAACCTGCAACTCCTCCAGGAGCTCCCGCCGCAGCGCCGCGGGAAGGCTCTCGCCTGGTTCGGCGTGGCCGCCCGGAAGAAAGGTGTGGTCGGCGCCGTGAAAGTGGGCCAGCAAGAGGTGACGTCGTTCGACGACGATGTCACGAGGACGCGGCCGCCCCGGCCGGCTTCCCGCGGCAGGTCTGCATCAGGCAGCGACTCGAGATCCGCGTTCCCTGAAGCCGCGACGACGTCATGCCCGAAACGCCGGAGAGGAGCGGCGAGCGCGGGTGGCACGTCCGCGTCCAGGAGGATACGGGCGGGCACCTAGCCCGTCACATCCAGCCAGGGGAGTTCCTCACGGAGTTGCTCGGGTGACCGGGTGCTCAATTCGCGCAGACGCTTGATCTCTTCCGGATAGGCCCTGGCGTAGGCCTGAGCGACCTGGATCGTGCGGCGGGACAGCCTGGGGAAGTGCTTCTGCAGTCGCGTCGGCGTCTCGTACTCTTCCAGGAGTCTGATGACTTCCCAGACGTCCAGCCCGGTCCCGGCGAGGTGCGCTCGACGCCCCGCCGGCCCCTGCACGAAGACGATCCCAGGATAGGTCTGCGTCCGCAGGGCAACCTCCAGCATTTCCTTTATGACGCCGGAGACAGGCCTTCCGGTACGCTCCGCGTGCCTCCGGATGGCCTCCAGAAGAGACCTCTCCAGCCGGATCGAGACGGGACTTCCGGTTCTGCTCGGTTGCCTTGGCGCCCTGGTGCGCAATTGAGTATCCTAGCTTCGCGATCCGATGACGACCCCGGCGCGGTTCAGTGCCTGGAGCAGCGCCTCCGGTTCGTCGGTCCCGATCCCGAACCGGCGTCCCCCGCGCAGCCGCAGGACGACAGCCATGCGCCCGGAGACATACCCCGGCTGCGTGCGACGGTATTCGAGCACGTCGGGAGGTGACGTCCTGTGGATCAGTCGCGGTACAAGCCGGCGACGATCTCCCCGAACTTCTCCATGATCGCCTTCCGCTTGACCTTCATCGTCGGGGTGACCTCGCCGTCCTCATGGTAGAGGCGCTTCGGCAGCAGGGCGAACTTCTTCACCTGCTCGGGGGAGGAGAGCGTCCTGTTTACCTGTTCGACCTCGCCCGCGATGAGCTTGCGCACTTCGGGGCTCTGCGTCAGGTCGGTGAAGGTGGTGAACGGCACGCGGCGCTCCTGGGCCCACTTGCCCACGGTGTCCTCGTCGATGACGATCAGGGCGACGAGGTACTTCCGGCCGTCCCCGATCACCACGGCGTCGTTGATGAACGGGCTGAACTTCAGCTTGTTCTCGATGTACTGCGGGGCGATGTTCTTCCCGTAGGCGTTGATGAAGAGGTCCTTCTTGCGGTCGGTGATCTTCAGGTTGCCCTCGGCGTCGAACTCTCCCACGTCGCCGCTGTGCAGCCAGCCGTCGACAATGGTTTTCGCCGTGAGTTCGGGATCTTTGAAGTAGCCTTTGAAGACGCCGGGGCTGCGCACGCAGATCTCCCCGTCCTCCGCCAAACGCACCTCGATGCCGCCGATCGGCTTGCCCACCGTGCCGAGCTTCACGTCGTCGATCGGGTGTGCGGTGGTCAACCCCGAGCCCTCCGTCTGACCGTAGATCTCCCGGATCTCCACGCCCAGGCTCCAGAAGAAGCGCAGGACATCGGGCGAGATCGGCGCCGCCGCGGAGAGGGCGATGCGCGCCCGATCCAACCCCACGCGGTTGCAGAGCGGAGCCAGGACGGTCACGCGGGCCAGGAAATACGCCGCCGACAGGAGCAGGCCGGGTCGGCGCTTCTCCAGCCTGACCGAAGCGTAGCGCTTGCCGATGCGGACGGCGAGGGAGAAGGCCGCCTGCTTTACCCAGTCCGCGTCCTTCATCCCCAGCACGATTCCGGAGTGCAGTTTCTCCCAGATGCGAGGCACCCCGAAGATGATCGTCGGCCGCACCTCGCGCAGGTTCTGCGCCACGGTATCGAGGTTTTCGGCGAAGTTCACCGTGCAGCCCCGGTACACCGGGATGGTGATGGAGAACGAGCGCTCGGCGATGTGGGCCAGGGGCAGGTAGGAGAGCAGTTCGTCGCCTTCACGCGCCGGGATGCAGCCCTCGCAGGCCGTGCGCACCTCCCACATGATGTTGTGGTGGGTCAACATCGCGCCCTTGGGCGGGCCGGTCGTACCCGAGGTATAGATGAGCACGGAGAGGTCGTCGGGCGTGATCCGCGCCAGGCGCTCGTCCACCGCCGTGGGGCGCGTGCGCGCGTGCTGCTCGCCGAGGCGGAGGAACTCGCCGAACATCATGACCTGGGGATCCGAGAACGTCCGGAGCCCTTCCGGATCCATGACAATGATCCGCTGCAGGTGCGGCAGGTTGCCCCGCACCTCCAGCAGCTTGTCGAGCTGTTCCTCTCCCTCGACGACGACGAAGCGCGCTTCGGAGTGCTCCAGGATATACTGCACCTGCTCGGGGCTGTTCGTGGCGTAGATGCCGACCGAGACCCCGGCGGCGCACTGGGTGCCGAGATCGCTGTAGAGCCACTCCGGTCGGTTCTCGCCCAGGATCCCGACGCGTTCGCCGGGCTGCAGCCCCAGGCTGATGAGGGCGTGGGCCACCCAGCGCACGTTGCGCGCGTAGTCGCGCCACGTAATGCGCCGCCAGACGCCGAACTCCTTGCGGCGCAGGGCCACGTTGTCCGCCAGCCGCTCCGCCTGGGCGAAGAACACGCCCACCAGCGTATCGGCGGCGACCCGCGGCTGCTGCAGAATGGCCATGGTGGAGTACCTGTACGCCGCGGGGCAGGTAACCCCTTTCCCCCGTAGAAGCGCATCCCCGCATGTCGTCCCCGGCCGAGCTCTTCTCTCTCCGCGACCGCACGGCGCTGGTCACCGGCGGCTCCCGGGGCCTCGGCCTCGAGATCGCCGAGGGACTCGGGCAGGCCGGGGCGCGCGTGGCCATCACGGCGCGGCGACGCGCGTGGCTGGACGAGGCCGCCTCCCACCTGCAGGCCCTGGACGTGGATTGCCTGGCCCTGACCGGCGACGTTTCCGACAGCCGGGACGTGGTCCGCGTCGCGGAAGAAGTGACGCGGGAGTTCGGCCGCATCGACATCCTGGTCAACGCCGCGGGCCGGGCCTGGGGGGCGCCGGCGGAGCAGATGCCCCTGGAGAAGTGGCACGAGGTCATGGAGGCGAACGCCACGGGCACGTTTCTGATGTGCCAGACTGTGGGGCGCGGGATGATCACCCGGCGGTTCGGGCGGATCATCAACGTGGCCTCGCTCGCCGGGTTGTCGGGGCAGCCGCCCGAGGTAATGGACGCCGTGGCCTACAGCGCGAGCAAGGGCGCGATCATCGCTCTGACCAGAGACCTCGCCGTCAAGTGGGCCCGCCACGGCATCACCGTCAACGCGATTGCGCCGGGATGGTTTCCCACCCGCCTGTCGGAGAAGGTGATCGAGCGCGCCGGGCAGGCTATCGCCGCGATGATCCCCATGGGCCGGATCGGCCGGCCCGGTGAGGTGAAGGGCGCGGCCGTGTTCCTGGCCTCGGAGGCGGCAAGTTACATCACCGGTCAGGTCTTTGCGATCGACGGGGGGTTGCTGGCCCTATGAACGAGGCCGTCATTGTCGAGGCCGTCCGTACGCCGCTCGGCCGGCGCAACGGTGTGCTGGCCGAGATCCGGGCCGATGACCTGCTGGCCACGGTGCTGCGCGAGGTCGTGGCGAGGGCGGGGATCGAGGCCGGCCTGGTCGAGGACGTCATCGCCGGCTGTGTGACGCAGGTCGGCGAGCAGGGCGCCAACGTAGCCAGGACGGCGACGCTGCTGGCGGGGTTTCCGGTCGAGGTCGCCGCTACCTCCGTGAACCGCCAATGCGGCAGCAGCCACCAGGCCATCCACTTTGCCGCCCAGGCCATCCTGAGCGGCGACGCCGAGGTGGTCATCGCCGGCGGCGTGGAGAGCATGAGCCGGGTCAAGCTCGGGGCGGACTACGGTGAGTGGAACCCTGCCCTGCTCGAACGGTATCAGCTGGTCCATCAGGGCATCGCCGCCGAGATGCTCGTCCGGCGGTACGGCCTGACCCGGGAGGAGTGCGACCGGTACAGCCTCGAGTCGCACCGGCGCGCCGCGCAGGCGACCGACGAAGGCCGCTTCCGGCGCGAGATCCTCCCCCTGATGGGCAAAGGCGAGACGCTGGTCACCGCCGACGAGGGCATCCGCCGCGACACATCGCTGGAGAAACTGGCGGCGCTCCAGCCCGCGTTCGACCCCGAGGGGGTGATCACCGCCGGCAACTCCTCCCAGATCAGCGACGGGGCGGCGGCGCTGCTGCTGATGAGCGCGAGACGCGCGGCGGAGCTGAGGGTACGCCCGCGGGCGCGCGTCGTCTCACGCACCGTGGTGGGGAGCGATCCCGTGATCATGTTCACGGGCGTCGTCCCCGCGACGAGGAAGGCCCTCGACCGCGCCGGGCTGCGCCTCGATGAGATCGACGTCGTGGAGATCAGCGAGGCGTTCGCGCCGGTCGTCCTGGCCTGGGCGGCCGACCTGGAGCCGGACATGACCCGCGTGAATCCCAACGGAGGCGCCATCGCGCTGGGCCATCCGGTGGGCGCATCGGGCGCGCGCCTGGCCACGACGCTGATCCACGAACTCGAACGACGGGGCGGCCGCTTCGGCCTCCAGGTCGTGTGCATCGGCTGGGGCATGGCCACGGCCACGGTGATCGAACGGATCTGATCCTCGCATGCAGGTGCATCGGATCGAACTGCCCACGCCTTTCCCCGTCGGACCGGTCAACGTGTATCTGCTGGACGGCGAACCGCTCACTCTGGTCGACGCCGGACCGAAGACTCCGGAAGCCCAGGCGGCGCTGGAAGAGGGACTGGCGCGGGCCGGCCGGCGCGTGGAGGAGATCCGCCGGCTCATCCTCACCCACGGGCACACCGATCACTTCGGCAACGCGATGTGGATCCGCGCGCGTTCCGGCGCGGAGATCTACGCGCACCCGGCGGACCAACCGAAGATCGCAGGGGAACGGTGGATCATCGATCACCTGCGCCGGCACTTCATTCTCTCCGGGCTCCCCGAGTCGTTCCTCGGAGGGTTCATGGACCGGATGCGGGCCATGCGCCCCCTGTTCGATCCGGTCACCGAGTTCCAGCCGCTATCCGACGGCGGCACGGTGGAGATCGCCGGGGACGGGTGGCGCGTCCTGCACTGCCCGGGCCACTCCCTCGGCCACGTCTGCCTGTTCCACCTGGAAGGCACCCTGATCGCGGGTGATCTCCTGCTGGGCGATGTCAGCCCGAATCCGCTCGTGGAGTTCACGGCGGAGGGCCGGCGCATCGCCACGCTGCCGCGGTACCTGCACTCCCTGCGCCGGATTCTGCTCCTGAACTGCGAGCGCGCCCATCCGGGCCACGGCGGGACAATCGGCAATCCGGGCGCCAGAATCCGCGAGCTCATCAGTCACCACGAGCAGCGCAAAGAAGAGATCTACCGCCTCCTCGGCCGTCAGCCCAAGACCCTCTTCGAGCTGGCTGCTGAGCTGTATCAGAACCTCGACGAGATCAACGTCATGCTCGCGCTCTCCGAGGTCATCGGGCACCTCGACCTGCTGGCGGAGGAGAAGCGGGTCTCGGCCATCCGGCGGGGCGTCGCCTTCGGCTTCCGCCCCAGATAGC